>ERZ772960.25-NODE-25-length-137680-cov-5.853355_pt1 | contig 137680 bp, 105 predicted proteins | sample MGYA00580678_ERZ772960 | MGnify/ENA primary metagenome ERZ772960 (study PRJEB29015, sample SAMEA2737930) | human oral metagenome | biome: human oral; feature: human-associated habitat; material: dental | place: China | collected 2059 ...
TCGCACTTGTCATTGACAAGTAACAAGTTAACGAGTTAACAAGACTGGTGGCGCAACCTTTCTTTCACCTTCGCCAGTGGACAAGTAGATAAGTTGACAAGCGAGCAAGGCGCAGCCATCTTTTCACCTTTTCAATTTTTCACCCTTTCACCTTTAAGGGCGCAGCCATCCTTTCACCCTTTCACCCTTTCACCTTTAAAAGTCCTTTTCACCCCTTCTTCTCCACATTTTTTGCCCATTAAGCATAAAAAAGTTGGGTTAAAATTTGGTGGCATCCCCGAAAAGGAGTACCTTTGCACCCGTTAATTGTCCCATGGTGTAATGGTAGCACTACAGTTTTTGGTTCTGTCAGCGGTGGTTCGAGTCCATCTGGGACAACCTTAGAAGAGGTTCTTTCGAAAGAAAGAGCCTCTTTTTTGTGTTTGTAACTCGGTGAAATGTGAATGGTGGGGCGGTGACAAGGTCAAAGTTATGGCGCGCTTTGTTGGGTTGCCAATGGTTTAGGCCGGAGATGAAGGTGCGAGTGAGGGCATTAAGAACGCCGTTTTGTAAAGATATTGCACTGCTTTTTAACATTATGAGTGCCTGTTCTACTCACCAACCTGCCAGCGGTGCTGTTTTTTGCGCGTATTTCGATAATTCATAAGTGGCTGATTGTCTGCGGCTTGCGCGTTTATAGTGCGATTTTTGGCTGCTTTTACGTATTTAGTGCCGTTTATATGCATTTTTTCTTGAGGTGGCGAGTTGTTTTTGAGGTTTGTGCCAAGTATCGTTAGTTGTGCCTTGTTTTGTGGTTTATTTTTCCGTTTTATCGCTCTTTTTCTCCTGTATTCCGCTTTTTTCATGGCATTTTATAGCTTTTAGTGGTGCAAAGTGGTGCATTTCGCACTGCGTTTTGGTGCTAAATGCCTTGCGTTTTGGTGCTAAATGCACTGCGTTTTGCTGCATTTTGCACACCTAAATGGTGCATATAGCAGAACAAAAAATGTTGTTTTTTGCGCATTTTTATGCTTTTCGGAGCGATGAATTTTTGGGTTTGCGTCGCATTTGGGAAGACAAAAAAGGGCTAAAACATAGCAAATGGCATGTCGTGTGGTGCACGGTCAAGGTCAAAAACTGGTCTTAGTGGTGCGTTTTCTATGCTTTTGGGGTGCGATTTCTTCTAGAAGGGTGAGCCCGCAGGAGTGTATTTTGTAAAGAAAAGCAAGAAATTTAACACTTGCCATCGACTATTTGATTTCTAGATAAAAGAAATAGGGGCGTTAATGCAATGTAAGTAAAATAAAATAACTAACTTTGTGCACTTTCCTTAATGGCCTTTATGCTCTGCATTGTGGGCCTAAGTGGGGCTGTTTGTTCGCCTGATTCTCAGGTAATTGTAGTATAATTATTTAAATATGAAACGATATTTTGTTGTTTTGATGGCCCTTGTGGCGGTGCTATTGGTGTCATCGTGCACTAAGAATGAGGGCAAATGCACTTGTGGGCGTGGTGAAAAAGGTAGTGATACGGTGATGGTGCTCAGTCCTAAACGCCTTGATGTTAAGAGTAAAGACGATGTTTCGCTCAGAGTGGTTGATGCAGATTATTGTCTGCATTTTACCAAAAAACTGCTTAACTACATCGTGATGGATGTTAAGTTTAAGTGTAAGGGTAATGACGATGTAAGCAGTTCTGCCTTAACCGACTTTGTCAACGGCCCGTTGTATCTTTACTTTTGCAATCAATACGGTAAGATTCTTACGGATGTTGTGCCTTTGGCAAGCAGCTATAAAGACGACGCTAAGCTGAAAGAAGCCTTGAAAAAGGGTGGGGAGGTGTGTATCTCGTTTGTCGGAATGATACCCAGCGACCTGGCCAAGAACATTGATGGCTTTACCATTGGTTATGGTGTTACGTATGCAAACCAGGATTTGAGGGATAAATTTCGCCTCAATTGCAACACCAGTTCGATGGAGCAGGTTGAAAAATGGGATAAATTGATAGACGAACTTGAAACAACCTACCTCAAAGAGCTGGCCATGAACAAGCAAACGGATGAACTTAACCCTACTCAACTTGATTCTGAACGCAGCAAATTGAATGGTAAGAAAGAGCGAATGTGGGCACAAATAGACTCTGCCGTTAAAGCCCATGCGCTCGCCCCAATGCAAATGGTGAGGTTGGGCGGCATACACATGAAGGCGAAGAGCATCGAAGAGGGTGGCTTTCACTAGGATTAGGGATTAGTCGTGCCCGCACTTGGTGCGCCAGTGGCACCATAGTGCAGGCCAAAACCACGGTCGAAAACCTGGCCGTAAAGGATGCTATGGGCGATTATGTTGGGCGTTTTGCCAACTGCCATAACAGGCCAACAGCTCCCGACGGCACCAAGATTACACCCGCTCCACTAGATTACAACTGGCTAAACAACGACCTTGCCTTGGCCCGGTGGTACAACAAGGTTGCCAACTCAATATTCAAGAGCATCAATGTAATTGCAGCAACCTTATACGGACATTACGATGGGGATGCTCAACTGCTTTGTGAACAAGGCAACAAACGCATTTGCCGAATCTTTCAATGCAGAGATAAAGGCTTTCAGGGCGACTTTGAGAGGAGTTGCGGATATAAAGTTCTTCATGTTTAGACTTTCAAAGATATATATACATAGCCCCCACTTATCTTCCGCCGAGCCACTTAGCACGTTGCGTTTTTCTATCAAACAGGATGACAATGGCTTGTGGTTGAGATAAAAAATAACTACCTTTGCGCCAACGAGACAAAGGCTAAAATCGGCCTAGGGCTAGAAGTTAGGCCGCGTTTCGCTTTCGAATGACAAACCCCTATGATAGAAAAGTATGATTATGAAAAGAATTCTTGTTATCTTTACGGCCCTCATCGCAGTGCATTACCTAACATCTTGCAACAGCAACCCGAACAACCGTTCCGCCAACGAGCAAGAGCAAACGTTCAATGCAAGCGTTATGCTTAAACCAACTACGGTTAAAATAGATGGTTCGTTGTGTGATGTGCTCGAAGTAGTTGAAGGCGAATACCGCTTAAACTATACCCAGAAACTACTTCGCTACGCCACCATCGCGGTCAAGATAAGGTCTAACGGCAAAGGCAACCCCAACGACGAAACATTTAAAGACTACACCAACGGCCTCCTTTCCCTTGACGTTTGCGGCAAGCAAGGCCAACCTATTGCCAAGTTTTCGTCAATAGGAAACAGCTATAAAGACGATGCAAAGCTTAAAGAGATGATGACCAAGAGCGGCGAGTATTGGGTTTCGTTCGACATGATTGTTGAAGACAACCTGCCGAAAGGTGCCGCCACCTTTAAGATAGCAACCGTAAACGCCTCTGACTTAAAGGAGGCCTATGCCGATGTGTATGCCTTGTGCAACACTGTTTCTGCTGCAAACGTTGCAAAATGGGATAAATTGTTAGACGATTTTGAAGACAGCTATATCCAGTTAGAGGCGCTAAACAAGAAACTGGCGCGCAAACAGGATGCAGAAACCCAGCTTGCCTTTTCTAAACTAGATAAAAAGGTAGACGACTTATGCGACAGCATCAATCGTGCATGCGACGAAAAAGCGTTCGCCCCAATGCAAGCAGTAAGGGTTGGCCGCCTATATTCGGAAATTACAAAAAGGGAAGGCACGCCACATCAATAGGGTGCGAACGTTCTTTTCCAATTAAACCCAAAACCACTTTTGTTTGTAGTTGAAATAAAACAGCTACCTTTGTGCCAGCAAGAGCGGTGCAGAACAACAGCCTATCGCGAGAAATTGGCCACGTTTCGCCTTCGAACAACAATCCGTTATAATAAAAAACATCGGTTCAAAACACCAACAATTCATAAACGCAAAACATCCTAAACGCAACAAATGAAACACGCTAAACTCTTCGTCTTGGCCATGTTGATGCTCGTAGGCGTGGCAGCCTACGCCAAGAACATGATTTCGATACACACCAACAGCGTACAACTGGTGCTGGAAGTGAAACCGAACGGGCGGCTCTACCAAGCTTATCTAGGCGAAAGGCTCAGCGATGCAACGTCCCTCGACCTGCTTTTTATGCCGCGCGCCAATCAAACTTCGCCCATGTGGGCAGGCTCTGAGGCGTACCCCGTTATGGGAACAGAAGACTATTTTGAACCTGCACTGCAACTTACCCACAACAACGGCAACCCCACTTCGGTGCTTAAATACGTGTCGCATACGCAAACCGCGCGCAACGGAGCCACCGAAACCGTTGTGAAACTGCGCGACGAGAAGTACCCATTAAATGTTAATCTGCACTATTTGGCCTACGCTAAGGAAGACGTTATCTGCCAATGGGCGGAGATTAGTCACGGCGAAAACAAGCCCATAAGCCTCGGCCGCTATGCCTCTGCCATGCTCTATTTCGAAGAACCCACGTATTATCTAACCGAGTTTAGTGGCGATTGGGCGCGCGAAATGCAGATGAGCCAAACCCAATTGAACTTTGGGCGCAAGACGATAGACACCCGCCTGGGCACACGGGCCGCCATGTTGGCCTCCCCTTTCTTCGAGGTTGGCCTTGGCTCGCCCGTCGCCGAAAACCACGGTAAGGTGCTCATGGGCACCATCGGATGGACGGGTAACTTTCGTTTTACATTCGAAGTAGACCACAACAACCAGCTGCGCATATTGGCAGGCATCAATCCCGACGCCTCAACCTATACGCTCGACCGCGGCAAAACCTTTCGCACACCTGAGTTTATCTTCACACTAAGCACCCAAGGAACTGGGCAAGGCAGCCGCAACTTTCAGCGTTGGGTCTTGAACCACAGGTTATATATGGCGCAAGAAGACCGCATGACGCTGCTTAACAATTGGGAAAACACCTACTTCGACTTCGACGAACAGAAACTGAACAACCTCTTTGGACAGGCCAAAAGCCTAGGGGTAGACCTCTTTTTGCTTGACGATGGATGGTTTGGCAACCGCTATCCGCGCAACGACGACAAAGCAGGGCTGGGCGATTGGCAGGCTAATCGCGCCAAATTGCCTGGCGGAATACCGGCCTTAGTGAAAGGGGCGAACGAGCAAGGTGTGGACTTTGGCATCTGGATTGAACCCGAAATGGTGAACCCCGAAAGCGAACTGGCACGCAACAAACCACATTGGATATTGCGTTTGCCCGACCGCGAGACTTATCTTTTCCGCCATCAGCTGGTGCTAGACCTAACAAACCCCGAAGTGCAAGACTTTGTTTTCGGCGTGATAGACGGGCTAATGAAAGAAAATCCCAACATCAAATTCATGAAATGGGATTGCAATAGCCCCATCACCAACATCTTTTCGCCCAACCTTAAAGCACGACAAGGCAACCTATACGTTGACTATGTACGCGGACTTTACGCCGTTTTGCAACGTGTTCAAGCCAAATATCCCAAGCTTTACATGATGCTTTGTTCGGGCGGAGGTGCACGTTGCGACTTCGAGGCCTTGAAGTATTTCACCGAATTTTGGTGTTCAGACAACACCGACCCCGTAGAACGCATCTACATTCAGTGGGCTTTTTCGCACTTTATGCCTGCAAAGGCCATGTGTTCGCACGTAACCGACTGGAATAAGGCGGCCTCTGTGAAGTTCCGTTTAGATGTCGACTTCTCTTGTAAGTTGGGTTTCGACCTCGACCTCAAACATCTTTCGCCCAACGATTTGGCTTATTGCCAAGCTGCAATTAAAGAGTACAACCGACTTAAACCCATTATCTTCGCCCCCAATCTTTATCGTTTGGTATCGCCTTACGAAACCAACCACTGCGCCCTGATGCGCGTAAACGACAGCCGAACGCATGCCCTACTCTTTGCCTACGACCTGCATCCGCGGTATAACGAAACCATCATCAACACCCGTTTGCAAGGTTTAGACCCCACCGCCACTTATCGCGTGCGCGAAATTTGCCTCATGCCAGGGCAAGAAAGCCATCTGGCTTTCCACAACAAGTGTTTTACGGGCGACTACCTACACAAGGTTGGGCTTAAAGTTTTGGGCGGAAACCAGCTCGATAGCCGCATTATCGAATTGGTAAAAGAGTGAAAGTGCATCGCCAAATAGTTGTAAGTGATGGAAAAGACTATTGAGGACAGCATATTAGCACTATCGCCAAACAAGCAATTGCTGTTTGGCATCAGTTGTGTGATAAGGATGGAAAGCTTTCTCGAAAGCTACCTTATAAGCCTCGACAAGCGTTCTCGTTTTGTCCCTATAAGTCAATTAACAGATAAGGTTCTATTTAATTGCACCCTAGAACTGTTTAATCAAATTGAAACACGTGTTAGTTGTGATGACATAAAGTTGGTAGAACAAATAATACCAGACACGGATGAGGATGGAATAAACGAGGCGGTTTTGGCACAGAATGCAGCAATAGCACTGGCGTATTGTCTTGACTTCATCAAGGAGAACGATGCGAAGTACATTGGTTACTGCGCAATAAAACTTATTGAAACAGCAGATATAATTGCGTTAAGTAACAAAAGGATGAGCAACTCAGACGCATTTATTTCTCAAGAACTCGCAGTTCAAAAGCAACTGTTAAGGGTGATACACCACATGGACAGCGGTTTTGACTTGATTGAACTCAACAAATTCAAGCAAAAAATCATGCAACTTAAAGTTGAATGCTAGCACCTAAATACAAACAAGACGCTATCACATTTCAAATGAGAACACTACATATAAATAAGGAAAATGTGTTTTGCGATTTTGAAAAGCTAAGCAAAACGTGGGGAACTTCAAGCAATATAGCCATACGTCTCGACGTTGAGCAAACGGATGTTGGGCCTATCGTGAAAGAATTGCTGGGCAAGTTGCCAAACGATTTGGCCTATTGCATCATGTCCGAAATAGCTGAGTTTGAACACTTAGACGCTGAACTGATGTGGTTAATCTACAACACAGGCGACACAGGTTGTAAAGTTGCCATTTGTTTGCGCGATGATTTACCCCAAGCCTTGAAGAAATGTTGCAAACAATCCAACGACATCAATGTACAAGAACATCACCAATTTACTCATAAAGCAACAACAATGGATAGTGTAAGCGTAAAGAAGAACGTTATTGAACTGGAAGAAAGGTTGAATATTACCTTTCCTAAACCCTATTTTGATTTCCTGTGCGACATCAAAGCAGGCGAAATCTTTGAGGTGGAAGGCTCTGGAATAGGTCTGTTTTCTTACTCCGACTTAGAGGAAAGGAACGAAACTTATGAGGTGCGAGCCTACGAACCCAATTATTTGATGATTGGACAAGATGGAGACATGGGCTATTTCGTAAGCACAAATACGCCCAACGACTATTCAATATACGCAAACGACTTAGGCGCATTAGGCTCATTGCCGATGAATAAAGTTGCGAACGACATCTTCGAACTGATTAATAAGTTTCAATAAGTTACTTTCCAAACACCCTAAAACTTAAACAATGAATAAGGTTGTCGTTCATGCAGGAGATATATTTTGTATTCCGCTATTCATGCCCAAAGACGATTGGAAGTTAAAAGCGAAACTATCCGACAAAGATTTAGATAAAGACTTTGCCTTTGGAAGAGTAATAGAAACCAGTTCTTCGGTCTTAGTAGAGATATTTAAGATGGTTGGTGCGGCCCATAGTAGCATTACCGAGATAGTCAATTCGGGCGTGTTGTTTTCTCCATTGCAGATATTTTGGGACGGCATTATAAAAAAGCGGTGGCGCATAATCGGGAAAACAGACTGTTACGACAAATATAAACACTCAAATTACAAAAGTCTAAGAATGATATTTGGTGTTGATGGAGACTTTCGTTTGAGGAATTTTGCCACGCAAGAAGAGACGCCCATTACAAGAAAAGAATTTAAACACCATGAGTTTTCTATTGTTTGGTTTCCTATCGACTTGGAAAATAGAATATTAAAAGCCATCAACCAACCTGCCCATACAAGCAATAAAAAAGAGTAAACACATATGGAAGACCTTATCAATATTCTAACAGAAATAGAATACAACAAAAGCTGTGTTGTTTCTAAACTGTCACATCCTGCGGCCAAATTGCCTTTGCATTTACCGCAAGACTTACGTTACTTTCTTGAAAACTATTCTTCAATCTCGCTTTTCAACGATGCCCATTATCCAATAAAAATCGTTGGTAATGCTGAATTTAAAAGGGCTAACCCCATCATTATAGGAGAAGATGTGGCAGACGACGTAAGCCACAACTGGTTTATCATTGCGCACGACAACCACTCGCAATATATAACCATCGACTTGTCAAAAAACAAACTGGGATATTGCTACGATAGCTTTTGGGATAGGCACGGCGTTGCTGGCGAGCAAGCGGTTGTTGCCAAAAGCTTTACTGAATTGTTGCAATGCCTATACCGTGCCAAAGGACAATCATTGTATTGGACTGAACAGGGCTTTCAATCGCTCGGCGACGCTTACGACGACTAATGCTCAGTGCCTAGCTATTCTTAACAGCTCCACAATAGCCAACAAAAAGCCTTACTGATGTTCGCCTTTGCACTAACCTCCACAATCTCAATCCACCAATTAGTTAACTCATCATCCCACCCAATAGGCGTAATTTGTCGTCTTTTCGGCATAAAATTTAACACAACAAGTGCCCTTTTTACCCACCAACTGCTCACCCCGCCGCAAATAATCAATTCTCGCGAAGGTTTGTTTTGATGCAAAAAGGGGTTCGCCTGTGCATGCGGCAAAATGAATTTTTATTTAAAGAAGCCACTACTTGCACCTGCTTTTGGGCTATTTGCCGCTAAATGGAGTGCATTTTGGTGCTAAACGTAATGCGTTTTGGTGCAAAATGCAGTGCGTTTTGGTGCAAAACGCAAGCCAATATGCCGCTAAATGCAGTGCGTTTTGCTGCTAAACGCAAGGCAAAATGCTGGTAAATGCAAGACGAATAGCATAAAAATACGCTGTAATGGTATAAACAAAACCTCTTAGAACCTTTAAAAACATGGCTGAAAGGGGCAAAATGCACCCTAAAAAGTGGTGTTTTAGTGGTAAAAACACAGTTTTTGGAGCCTTTAAAAAAAGAGAAAAGGCAACCAAATAGAAAGGCAAAATGGTGCTAAATGCAGGCAAGGCCCTCAAAAAAGGACTGAAAAAGAATTGCGCAAAGCTGAAAATTGCAGCAAAAAGCATGCTTTTCAACCTAAAATTTCGCTAGAATGGAGTGCCAAGCGAAGTTTGTTTTGTAAAATATATGCACCAAAATTAACTAAAAGATGACGAGGGGAAAAAGATTGAAAAACAAACCCGATTATCTGTTTAGGGATAGGGAGGGTCTGAAAAATGGCGCAACTGTTGTTGAAATGCTCAAAAAAAGGTGTCATGCCCAATTCGTCATCGACGTCACGCACAATGCCGGCGGTTGTTGAAACGCACAAAGAAAGCATCAAGCCCAATGGCTTTTTCTTAACACACAAGCCCAACAAGCAGGTATTATCCAGTTTGTTTACCCCACCAAAAAGCCGAAAACCGAGGTACGCATGTTGCACGCTGCCCATCGCCCACCACCACCCAAGCACGTAAAATACCTTAAAAAAGCAGCGCGTTTATCATATTTTGCACAATAAAGCGAACAAAACGCAGTTTATTTGAGGAATTCTCACTAAATTTGCAGCTAAATTAATTCAAAAGCAGAATGAAAAAAATGCGATGGTCTCTTGCTTTGCTGTTCTCGGCGGGTTTTGTGTTTGCATCATGTCTTAACGACAATGATAGGGACATCACCTACTACGACGACACCGCCATTACGGCTTTCACCCTTGGGAAACTAAGTTTAAGGGTGGATTCTACCACGAAGGATGGCAAGAAAGACAGTGTATATTACAGAAAACTCGATGCAAAGAACTACGTGTTCTACATCGACCAGATAAACAAAAGGGTGTACAACCTCGACTCACTGCCCTACGGCGTGAACCAAAAGAAAATTGTTGGCACCTTCTCTACCAGAAACGCAGGCGTGGTTACGCTGAAAAGCCTTACCAGCGACTCCACTGCGTACTATAAAAACGGGCAAGACTCGGTGGACTTTACCTCCGAGCGCACTTTCGTTGTGTACAGCAACTCGCAAAAGTACTCGCAAAAGTACACCATAGACGTGCGTGTGCACAAGCAAAAGCCCAACGACTTTAAGTGGAACAACTTGGCCACGGTGTCTGCCTTCGCCTCTTTACAGGGGCTGCGCGTGGCAAACGCCGGCTCGATGGTGCTGGTTTTCGGTTCTACGGGTAGTGCAACGGTGGTTTACGGGTCGCCTATCGCCGACGGAAAGTCGTGGGCTAAGCTCGCCCCTTCGTTCTCGCCCGATGCCAACGCATGGAAAAACGCCGTTAGTTTCAATGGCACAGCATACGTGTTGAGCGGTGGACGCCTGTGGAAGTCGGACGATGCCACATCGTGGACCGACCTTGGCGTGGCTGCCTCTGGCATGTCGCGCCTCTTGGGTGCATCTAATGCGGGGCTACATCTGCTCGGCGCAGATGGCCAACTATATCTGGCCAAGGCTGGCACAACGCAAATAGCAAGCCAAGCACTGGCTGCAAATTCCGCATATCTGCCGCAACAAGACTTCAACCTGGTTGTTTGGAACCACTCGGCAAGCGACAAAACCGAACAAGTGGTGCTGCTTGGCAACCGCACAGAGGCCGGGCATGCTAGCGATTCCGCACCCGTGGTGTGGGGTAAGGTATTCGAATACGGACAAGCAAGCTCTACACAGAAGTGGGCTTACTACAATAGCTTGGAGGCAGAGCCGCGACTTCCGCGCATGTCTAACTTGCAAGTGGTGGTTCATGGGCCAGTTCTCTTGGCTGTGGGCGGTGCAGGTATGGGCGCAAGCAGCAGCGTGCAGGCGTTGAAAGACGTGTATGTAAGTGTCGACGGCGGACTGTCGTGGCGCACCAACCGCATCTATACAATGCCCACCGACATCGCAAAGAACACCACCCACTTTGCAATGGGCGCCGATAAAGACAACCACATCTGGTTGGTTTGCGCTGGCACGGGTAAAGTTTGGCGCGTACGCAAAAACAGTGTGGGCTGGGCTACAAATAAATAACACGACAAACGCGGCAAGGGCAAACGCCCATCGAGCCGCCACATGTACGTATATATAATAAAGGTGAAAAGAAACTGGCTCGCAACGCTGCTGTTCGTCGCGCTCCCCTACGGAGCGATGGCACAAGGAGACCCACTCTATCTGATGGAGGCGGGCGGCACATTAGGGTTGGTTACTTACTTAGGCGACTTCAATGCAGGCATCTTCCGTGGGGCGCAACCTATGGGCGGACTAGTTCTGCGGCGAGTGATAAACCCCTACATGCACCTGCGGTTGGCCGCCTTTGCAGGTAAGATAAAAGGCTCGTCGCAAGGCAACGGCACCTATTACCCTGCCTATGCCGCATTGCCCTACCACTTTAACCGCCGCTTAGTGGATGTGGGCGTGGCCTACGAGTACAACTTTTGGCCATACGGCACAGGGCGCGACTATCGCGGAGCACAACCCCTTACACCCTATATCATGGGCGGAATGGGGCTAACCCACGTTAATGGCGGCGCAAAGAACGTAACCACGGCCAACCTTTTCTTAGGCGTGGGCGTGAAATACAAGCTGGCCGAGCGGCTGAACCTTGGGCTGGAATGGGCCATGCACTTTGCAACGAGCGACAAGTTGGACGGCGTTGCCGACCCTTATACGGTGGGCAGCGTGGGCATGTTCAAAAACAAAGACGGCTATTCGGCCCTCTCGCTGTCGCTCACATATAGTTTCATGCCCAAATGCAGAACCTGTAACAAAGACGATTAATGGAACAAGAACTAGACATCAAACGCATACCCCGACACATTGCCATCATTATGGACGGCAACGGACGATGGGCAAAGGAACGCGGAAAAGAAAGAAGCTACGGACATCAGGCCGGAGTGGACACCGTGAGACGTATCACTTCGGAGTGTGTGCGCCTAGGGGTGAAGTTCCTAACGCTTTACACCTTCTCCACAGAGAATTGGAGTAGGCCCGAAACGGAAATTGCCGCGCTGATGGGTTTGGTGCTCTCTTCGCTAGAAGACGAAATCTTCATGAAGAACAACGTGCGTTTCCAAGTGGTGGGCGACATACAACGCCTGCCCCAATCGGTGCAAGACAAACTGCAAGAAACCATGGAACACACTGCACAAAACACGGCAATGACCATGGTGGTGGCACTAAGCTACTCGTCGAGATGGGAACTGACACGCGCCGCACAAAGCATCGCACGCGACGTGAAAGCAGGAACATTGCAGCCCGAAGACATCACCGAAGAGCTGATGAACGAACGATTGGAAACGGCTTTCATGCCCGACCCCGAACTGTTGATACGCACAGGTGGAGAGTTGCGCATCTCTAACTACATGCTCTGGCAGATTGCTTACTCGGAATTGTACTTCTGCGACACCTATTGGCCTGACTTCGACGAGGCCAACCTGCACCAAGCCATCGCCAGTTACCAAGCGCGGCAAAGGCGATTCGGCAAAACGGGCATGCAAGTAGAAAGCGAAGCCTGAACAGCAGGCGTGAAGTATATTGACTTATAAAGATAGAAAACAACCCAAAAATGAAGATATTACGCAAGGTTTTTCCTGTTGTCGCCCTCTGCTTGTGCGGGCTTAATGCCGCCGCACAGGGCAAAATCGTGTACCCAGACATATCATACGCCGGTACACCCAAAACGTTGGTGCTGGGCGGCATCAACGTTTCGGGTATCGAAGGCTACGAAGACTATATGCTGGCAGGCATATCCGGATTGAGCGTGGGGCAGGAAATAATGGTTCCCGGCAACGAAATCACCGATGCCGTAAAACGTTATTGGCGGCATGGGCTGTTCTCTGACGTGAAGATTTCGGCCGACTCGATTGTTGGCGACAAGATTTACCTGCACGTAAGCCTTGCCTTGCGCCCGCGTGTTTCGGTTATCAACTACGTTGGATTGAAGAAGTCGGAACGCGAAGACATGGAAAACAAGCTGGGACTGCTAAAAGGTGCGCAGATTACACCCAACATGATAGACCGCGCCAAGATTTTGGCTAAACGCTATTTCGACGATAAAGGATTTAAGAACGCCGACATCGAAATTCGCCAACGCGACGACGTGTCGAACAAGAACCAGGTGATACTCGACGTAATCATCGACAAGAAAGAAAAGATGAAGGTGCGAGACATCATTATCGAAGGTAACGCACAACTGTCTAGCAGAAAGATTAAGGGCGGCTTTTTGCGCAAGGGCGCATTCGCCAAGACCCACGAGGCCGGCAAGCTTTCGAGCCTGTTCAAGGCCAAGAAGTTTACCCCCGAACGCTGGGCTGCCGACAAAAAGAAACTTATCGAGAAGTATAACGAGCTGGGCTTTCGAGATGCTACCATCTTGGAAGACACCGTTTGGAACGCCGACGAGAAACATGTGAACATACATATAAAAGTGGACGAGGGTAAGAAATACTACCTGCGTAACATTACTTGGGTAGGAAATACCGTCTATTCAACCGACTATCTGAACGCACTTCTGGGCATGAAGAAGGGCGACGTGTACGACCAAAAGCTGCTGAACAAACGCTTAACGGAAGACGAAGATGCGGTTGGAAACCAATATTGGAACCACGGCTACTTGTTTTATAACCTGCAACCCACCGAAATGAACATCGTTGGCGACTCTATTGACCTTGAAATGCGCATCGTTGAAGGTCAGCAGGCACACCTTAACAAGGTGCGCATCAATGGTAACGACCGCCTTTACGAGAACGTTGTGCGCCGCGAATTGCGCACAAAGCCGGGCGACCTCTTCTCCAAAGAGGCATTGCAACGTTCGGCGCGCGAGCTTGCAACGATGGGACACTTCGATGCAGAAAAGGTTAGCCCCGACGTTCGTCCCAACTACGAAGACGGAACGGTGGACATTAATTGGAACTTGGAGCAGAAGAGCAACGACCAAATTGAGTTCTCACTGGGTTGGGGACAGACGGGCCTTATCGGCAAAATCGGCCTCAAGCTCAACAACTTCTCCATGCGCAACCTCTTTGGCAAGAACAAGGAACGCCGCGGACTGCTGCCCATTGGCGATGGCGAGACACTATCGTTGGGCGTACAAACCAATGGTAAGTACTATCAATCGTACAACGCCAGCTACTCAACGGCTTGGCTTGGCGGCAAACGTCCGTTGCAATTCAACGTCAGCGTGTTCTACTCTAAGCAAACTGGCGTAAACAGCAACTATTATAACAACAATTCCCGCTATGCCTATTACAACTCGCTTAACGGTTACGGGAGCAGCTATTACAACAATTACGAGAACTATTACGACCCCAACCAATACATACAGATGCTTGGCGCGTCTGTGGGATGGGGCAAGAGGTTGCGTTGGCCCGACGATTTCTTCGTGCTTTCGATGGACCTTTCGTACACAAGATACATGTTGAAGAACTGGCGCTACTTCATTATGAGCAATGGTAACGCCAACAACATCAACCTGGGGCTTACGCTTAGCCGCAACTCTACGGACAATCCCATGTTCCCCCGCAAGGGTTCGGAGTTCATGGCATCGGTTAGCGTAACTCCACCTTGGTCTAAGTGGGACGGCAAAGACTATCGCAACTTGGCCAACGACCCAAAATCGCCCACATTTGCAAAAGAGCAACAGGAGAAATACCGCTGGGTGGAGTACCACAAGTGGAAGTTTAAGTCTAAAACTTACACGGCCCTTTCGGGCGGACAGAAGTGTTTCGTGCTGATGTCGCGCGTTGAATTCGGTCTGTTGGGCGCCTACAACAGCAATAAGAAGTCGCCTTTCGAAACTTATTATATGGGTGGCGACGGTATGAGCGGCTATTCAACGGGCTATGCCGAAGAAACAATCGGCTTGCGCGGATACGAAAACGGCTCGCTCACGCCATACGGCGCAGAAGGTTACGCCTATACGCGCATGGCACTAGAACTTCGCTATCCCTTTATGCTGGGCAACACCACCATCTATGGTTTGGGCTTCGCCGAAGCAGGTAACGCATGGACCGACACGCGCAAGTTCAACCCCCTACAACTCAAACGTAGTGCCGGCTTGGGCGTGCGCATATTCCTTCCAATGGTGGGACTTATGGGTATAGACTGGGCTTATGGTTTTGACAAGGTGTACGGAACAAAGGGTGGCAGCCAGTTCCACTTCATCTTGGGACAAGAGTTCTAAACCTTTCAACGCCGTGCACGTCTAAAACATATTGGGGAACATGGCTCGGCCAAACCTGTTTTGGCCAGCCATCGCCCCTTTTGCTGACAACAACAAATTAAAGAAGAGAGATTATGAAGAAACTTATCATCACCTGCCTTGTGGCCATTGTGTCGCTGGCAGCCCATGCGCAGAAGTTCGCGCTCATCGACATGGAATACATTATGAAGAACATTCCTGCCTACGAGCGAGCCAACGAGCAACTCAACCAAGTGTCGAAGAAGTGGCAAGCAGAGGTTGAGGCACTCTCGAACGAAGCTGCAACGATGTACAAAAACTACCAAAACGAGGTGGTTTTCCTCTCGCAAGAGCAACGCAAGGCCAAGCAAGAGGCCATTATGAAGAAAGAAAAGGATGCCGGAGAGCTTAAAAAGAAATACTTTGGGCCCGAAGGCGAACTCTACAAAAAGCGCGAAAGCCTGATTGCCCCCATACAAGAGGCCGTGTATAATGCTGTAAAAGAACTCTCGGAACAGCGCGGTTACTCGCTGGTACTGGATAGAGCAAGCGATACGGGCATCATCTTTGGGTCGCCCAAGATAGACATCAGCAACGAAGTGCTGGGACGTTTGGGCTATTCCAATTAGTGAGGTTAGTTGTAAGGAGGAAGTAGGAAGGAGTAAGTAATATGTGGTAAGTAGAATGTAGTAAGGAGGAAGTAGGAAGTAGTATGTGGTAAGGAGGATGAGCGGTAAAGGGGTTGGCCATATCTTTTGGCATCTCACGCTAACCGAACTGATGAACGAGGCTCGCTACTTGACATTCCAAACCCATGTTGCTTTCCGCCATTCGCACCCCTTATCACTTCAAAACATCAAACTCATAAACTTCAAACTCACCAACTCACCAACCCAAAACGCACCAACTCATAAACCCGAATATTAACATATTAAACAATTATAACAATGAAGAAACTAGTTTTAATGCTGATGCTTTTCGCACCAATGGCCATGTTCGCACAGAAGTTCGGACATGTTAACGCCCAAGAAGTGATGGCATCCATGCCCGAATTTTTAAAAGCTAAGGGCGACATCGAGGCTTCGGCCAAGAAATTCGAGAACGAACTCACCGCCATGCAGGAAGAACTGAAACGCAAAAGCGACGAGTACGAAAAGACCAAGAGCACGATGAACGCCACCAAGCAACAAGAAACGGAGGCTAGCTTGCAGCAGATGTATCAGAAAATTCAGCAAACCTACCAAGACAACCAACAAACGTTGCAAAAGGCGCAACAAGAGAAGATGGGTCCCATCACTGGTAAGCTGGTAGATGCCATTAAGGCTGTGGGCAAAGCAGGCGGTTATGTCTACATCATGGACGTATCGGCAGGGATCCCCTACATCAGCGATACGCTTAGCAAAGACGTAACGGCAGAAGTGAAAGCACAGCTCAACAAAATGAAGTAAAGCGTTATCTAAGAGCCCTACAACAGCCTGTGCATTGTGCACTTAGGCAAACCAACTAGGGCCAAAGAAAGCGCAAGCAACGCCGTTCTGCGGCACTTCGTCTACGGCGAACGCCCCGAACGGCCATGCCTTCACAACCTCTTAAAGCACTGATGCCCGTGTTTGACCTCGTTTCTTGTCGTGGCCAAACGCGGGTTTCAGCCTTTTCGCGAATGCGCCCGCATATATATTATAAGGTGTATCCGTGCCGATAAGCACAGCCGGCACAGCGCATCGCCATACTAACAGATGCTCCAAAAGGGGCGAAAACACCAACCAAACGATATGAAAAAAACTATTTTTGCGGCCCTAATGCTCCTGGCAGCCCTCACAACTGGCGCACAAGATGCAACCGCACAAACACAAAATGCACCCTCGGAGCGTGCTGCCACACTGCGATTTGGCTATTTCAGCTATCAAGACGTGTTGCAGTCGGCTCCCGATTACGCAACCATTCAGCAGAACATCGAGACCCTTCGCGGCAAGTATCAAGCCGAAATGAAACGCGCCACCGACGAGTTCAACCTCAAATACGAGGCTTTTCTCGATGGACTGAAAGATTTTGCACCAGCCATCCGCATGAAACGTCAGGCCGAATTGCAAGAGCTGATGGAAAAGAACATGGCCTTCAAGCAAGAGGCAGCACGCCTGTTGCAGAAAGCCGAGACCGAGGCAATGGCTCCATTGAAAGCTAGGCTTAACCAAGCCGTGGCCAAAGTGGGCGAACAAAAGGGCTTGGCCTTCATCCTTAACACCGACAACAACGCTGCGCCCTACCTCAATCCCGCATTGGGCGAAAACGTTTCGGCCGCCATCAGCGCCGAGTTGAAGTGATGCACACGTTGCTTAGGCAACATCCTTATGGGCGATGGGCGTCGTTTCGGCGCCTAACGGCCCGTTACATCAATAGCGTATGAACAACTTCCCACAACAAGCAGGCCCAATCGGCGTATTCGATTCGGGCTACGGCGGACTAACTATCCTGCACGGCATTAGGCAACTGTTGCCCCAGTACGATTACCTCTACTTGGGCGACAACGCCCGTGCGCCATACGGTCCACGTTCTTTCGATGTGGTGTATCAGTTCACACGCCAGGCCGTAGTCAAACTCTTCGAACAAGGTTGTCACCTTATCATAATAGGTTGCAACACGGCATCGGCAAAGGCCCTGCGCTCCATTCAACAGCGCGACCTACCCAAGCTCGATGCCAAACGTCGCGTGCTGGGCATCATCCGACCAACGGCCGAGAGCATCGGCAACCTTACCAGTACCCGCCACGTGGGCATCTTGGCCACCGAAGGGACCATCAAGAGCGACAGCTATCGCTTGGAGATACAAAAGCTATTCCCCGACATTGTGGTACAAGGCATGGCCTGTCCGCTGTGGGCAGCCATAGTTGAGGCAAACGAGGCCGACAGTCCGGGCGCAGACTACTTCGTTAAGAAACGCATCGACAGCCTTTTGCGCACCGATCCGCAGATAGATGCCATCGTGCTTGGCTGCACCCACTACCCCCTACTGATGAACAGCATCGTGAAACACGTGCCGCCCGGCGTGCGTATCGTGCCACAAGGCGAGTATGTGGCCAACAGCTTGCAACAATATCTGCAACGACACCCAGAGATTGACGCGCTTTGCACCAAACATGGAACGGCACGCTACCTCACCACCGAGAACAAAGACAAGTTCAAAGAGAATGCGCAGATATTTCTGCACGAACAAATAGACTGCCAACACGTTAGCTTGGAATAGCCACGCACATCACTCTAAACACCCCACCCCACTATGCAAGAAACAAGACAAAACCGCATCGCACGACTTCTGCAAAAGGAGTTGAGCCTTATTTTCCAATCACAAACGCGAATGATGCACGGCGTGATGGTTAGCGTAACACGCACACGCGTGTCGCCCGACCTGAGCATCTGCACCGCCTACCTCAGCGTTTTCCCCTCGGAAAAGGGCGAAGAATTGCTCAAAAACATTGAAAGCAACACCAAAACCATACGCTACGAGTTGGGTACGCGTGTGCATAATCAGCTGCGCATCATACCCGAACTGCGTTTCTTTATCGACGACAGTCTCGACTATATCGAACGAATAGACGAGCTGCTAAAAAAATAACCGCTCATGGCCGTATCTCTTTTCATCGCCCGCCGCTACCTTTTCTCCAAGAAAAGCACCAATGCCATCAACGTCATTAGTGCCATCTCGGTGGTGGGCGTGGCTGTTGCAACGATGGCCTTGGTTATCGTGCTGAGCGTGTTCAACGGCTTTCACGACCTCGTGGCCTCGCTCTTCACCGCCTTCGACCCACAAATCGAGGTGGTGCCAGCCAAAGGAAAGGACGCACCAACTGACGATCCGGTGCTCACACAGATAAAGCAACTGCCCGAAGTGGACGTTGCCACCGAGTGTGTGGAGGACAATGCCCTGGTGTTTTACGGCGACAAGCAAGCCATGGTGACCATCAAGGGCGTTGACGAAAACTTCACCCAACTAACGCGCATCAACGATTTGCTATACGGCGACGGCGAATTCGCCTTGCGCGCAGCCAACTTGCAATATGGCGTGTTGGGCATCAGACTGGCCCAACAACTAGGTACGGGCGCGCGGTGGAACGGTTTTATGCGCGTGTTTGCACCCAACCGCGAGGGACAATTCGACATTTCCAACCCCACTTCGGGTTTCGTTGTCGACTCGTTGCTCTCGCCGGGCGTGGTGTTCTCGGTAAGACAAGCCAAGTACGACCAGCGTTACATCCTCACTTCCGTTTCTTTCGCCCGCAATCTCTTTGGCATGCAGGGCATGCTCACGGCCTTGGAGCTGAAATTAAAGCCCAATGCCAACACTGCCGAGGTGAAAAAGAAGATGCAAACCATTGCAGGAAGTAAGTACAAAGTGCTCGACCGATACGAACAACAAGAAGACACGTTCCGCATTATGAACGTAGAAAAGGCCATTGCCTACATCTTCCTCACCTTCATCTTGGTAGTGGCGTGTTTCAACATCGTGGGTTCGCTCTCTATGCTCATCATCGACAAGAAGGCCGATGTAGCCACTTTGCGCAACCTTGGCGCAACAGACAAGCAGATTGTGCGCATCTTCCTGTTCGAGGGTCGCATGATTTCGGCCGTCGGCGCGCTAGTGGGCGTGGGCCTCGGACTACTGCTTTGTTGGCTGCAACAACAATACGGACTAGTGAGTTTGGGCAAGAGCGAGGGCTCGTTCATCGTCAATGCCTACCCCGTAAGCGTGCACTACACCGACGTGGCCTGGATTTTCGTCACCGTCATAGCCGTGGGTTGGCTCTCGGTTTGGTATCCCGTGCGCTATCTCAGCCGCAAACTCTTAGGTTAGACCCCAACCTTATCTCATATATAATTTCCTAAAACAATTCTTATCTCTAACAATGAACGACATTTGCTGTATTGGACACATCACGCGCGACAAGATAATAACGCCCCATCACGAGGCCTTTATCTCTGGCGGAACAGCCTTCTACTTCTCGTATGCCATAGCACGCCTACCCCGTAAGGTGTCTTATCAGTTGGTAACCAAGCTTGGACGATATGATGTTGAAGAGGTGAAACGCATGCGCGCCGAACGAATAGACGTATTGGCCTTTACCTGCGACAACTCGGTGTTCTTTGAAAACCGCTACGAAGGCGACCAAAACAAACGCACGCAGCGAGTATTGTCCAAATGCGAACCCTTTAAGATTAGCGAGATGAACGGCATCGAGGCCAAGGTTTTCCACCTAGGCTCACTGCTCAACGACGACTTCTCGGCCGATTTTGTACGCGAGCTGTCCACACGCGGACGCATTTCAATCGATGCACAAGGCTTTTTGCGCGAGGTGCGTGGACAAAAGGTGGTGGCCGTAGACTGGGAAGAGAAGCACAAAATTTTGAAACACACCCAGACTTTGAAACTTAACGAACACGAAATGGAGGTGATAACGGGGCTTACCAACCCACGTTCGGTGGCTCAACAAATTGCATCGTGGGGCGTTAAAGATGTAGTCATCACCCTAGGCAGTCATGGTTCGCTCATCTATGCCGACCAAACGTTCTACGAAATCCCTGCCTACCCACCGCGTAAGCAGGTAGATGCCACGGGCTGTGGCGACACTTATTCAGCCGGTTACCTCTATTGTCGTGCCCAAGGCCTAAGCTATGCCGAGTCTGGCAAGTTTGCCGCCGCCATGTGCACACGCAAGTTGGAGGCCACAGGCCCTTATACGCCAGACAAAGAATGGTTTGAGGAAGGAACGTAAGCACAACAAGGAACTAGGACATGGCTACTTAAATCTAAATCGGGTTAACTAAACTGCACTTAGTTTGGTTAACCCGATTTGCTTGTTTATCACTAGCCACGCTAAGCCTTCTAGTTGTTATAGGCGTGCTGGCTATCTTAGCCCAACCACCTTACTTTCCCAACGCCTTTTGTTAAATATCCTTTATTTGCCCCACTAAACCTATAACAACCCCCAAACCACTCGTCTTATATAATAAAGGGCAAGCATAGCATGCGCCCATCACGCCACCTATGGAAGAACTATATCAACAACTGGTGCTTATCTCGCAAGGGAGCCAAGTGGCCTTCAACGGGTTTATCAGCCGTTTCTCAAACACCCTCTATTGTCACGCCTACGGCATATTGGGTTGCAGAGAGATGGCCGAAGAGGTGGTGAGCGATGCCTTTTTGGAGGCATGGCGCATGCGCAAAAAGCTAACACAACTGCAAAACGTGCGCGCATGGCTAACACGCATCGTGTATAACAAGAGCGTTGACTACCTGCGGCGCGAACGAAACTACACCAAACAGATTAGCGTGGAGCACTTCGGCATGGGCGATTTTGCCTTCCCCGACATGCAAACGCCTGCCGATACGCTTATCTCGGCCGAAGAGTTGGCGGCCATTAACGCCGCCATCGACACCTTGCCGCCCAAATGCAAGTACGTGTTTTTCTTGGCTAAGGTAGAGAAAATGCCCTATCAAGACATCGCCAACATGCTGGGTATAGCCCTCGCCACGGTTAATTACCACGTGGGACTGGCCGTGCAGACACTGAGACAGTTGCTTAGAAGACGCACGAAACCCGCAGCTGGCGCATTAAAAAACGAATAAGACACTTTGCCCATGAACAGGGACATACACGACATGCGCTTTGACGGCTCGGAAGAAGACCTGCTTTTGCAAGACTTTATCAGCCGAGCTGAACCCACCAACGTTGTTGGCGAGCGTATCATGGCGCGCGTTTACGAGAAAATTCAAACCGACAGGGCACGAAGAAGTAAGCGTTGGTGGCTCGTGGCAGCTGCCGTGATGGTGCCTTTGCTGGCATGCGGCGTGTGGTTGGGGCTTAATTTGCAAGGCAACAGCAACACAATTGCGCAGCAAACGGCACACACCCCCAACGCATCGGCAAGCGTAATGCAAGAACTGGCGGTGCCAACGGGGCACACCCTGACCCTTACCCTGCCAGACGGCACACGCATGACGGCCAACTCGCGCACCCACATCAGGTACCCCAAACCTTTTAGCGCGCGCACGCGCGATATATATATAATAGGTGAAGCCTACTTTGAAGTGGCCCACGAAGAAAGCCGCCCCTTTGTGGTGCATGCCCAAGGGTTCGACGTGCGCGTGCTGGGAACCCACTTTTGCGTTAACAGCTATGCGGCAGATAAAGCCAGCGTGGTGTTGGCCGAAGGTCGCGTTGAGGTGAACACTACTGCGAAAGATAAGGTGAACATGCTGCCCAACGAACGGCTTAACATTGCCCAAGGGCAGTTTGCATCGAAAACAAAGGTTAACGCAGCCGCATACGTAGACCGCCTGAAAGGGGTGCTGCCCATGCAGGGCATGCGGTTATCAGAAGTTACGGAGTATTTGGAGAACTATTACGGCATGCGCTTTAACGTGCAAGACCGCCTGCGCAACGAACTGCTTTATGGCAAGTTGGTTACGGCCGCGCCCTTATCCGATGTTCTTGCAAGCCTCTGCAACATATCGGGGGCAGAAGTTACGGTGAAAAATGGCGTGGTAACGATAGCACGCAGGTTGTAGTTAAGGAGTTATGGAGTTAAGGAGTTAAGCCAATAGCTTTGAACATCAAAAGGAAACAATTCTTGTGATTAAGATGCTATGTTAAAGGCTTTTCAACTGAGCCGTTTGTTATACTAAACTGGCAAGCCCGTAATCTCCTTAAAAGCCTGCAAAGCCATTGGCTTAACTCCTTAACTCCATAACTCCTTAACTCCTAGAACAACCACTCACAAGAAATGGAGCAACATGCTCCACAGACCCGCACTTGGCAGACAATGGCGTGAACGTCGGCCACTGTGCGGGTCGCTTTTTTGATGTGTTGGAGCGCAAAAAGGGGCAAAGCACAACCCTAAGAAACCGACAGGGACACCCGTTTACCCAGTATTGCAAAGATTCGAAACAACGTAGACAGCTGCACATCGGCATGTCCATTTTCAATTCGTGAGATATAACTCTTCTTCGTACCAATCTTTGCTGCCAACTGTGCCTGTGTAAGTCATTATTTCTTACGCTCTTCTTTCAGGCGCTCACCAAGGATGAAAGCGTCTACGCCTGTTTCAAAGGCAGTCCGTTCCACTGTCCCCTCAGCCCCAAAATCTTCTTTAATAAGCTCTTCAATGGGTGTGAGTTGCACATCATCTTTCAGTTTCTTATTCATTTTATAAGTTCTCGCATCCTTTTAAGATGAATTTTGTCGTCCCACATAACTTCCTTTGTATCATTATTTGTTGCACTCTGCGCACATGGCAAAAATAACCAATTAGTTGTCCACAGCCAAACAAATCCTCATGAATGTATCACCTACGTATCATAGATTTACTCCGAAACACGTTGCATACATCAGACTAAAACAGATTATTGCTGTCCGTTAAACTTCAAATCGGCTCGGTTTCTCTATCCGCAATGCCCATCAATAGGCATTGCGGATTTCGTTTTCGAAAAGCAAGCCCCTTTCAAACAATCATTCGTCCCAAAAGTTATTCCGTGTAAGCACTCTTTTACTGGCACAAGGATTAAATTCAACACAGTCGCGCAATGTTGCTGAACAACGAGCATAAGATTGTAAAACATTTATACCAAATTTTAACTTTATGGGTACCCTCGCCGTAAAATTTCCAGGCATTGGTCGGATTTTCGCGCGTATTTTTAAAGTTTGTAACCGCCTGGTTTGTTGGAACTTACGATAAACAAGGGGTAAAAACATGCCTTTTAGCATGTATTAGGGGTACAAAACATCAATAAATGCACCACCAAAATCCACCAAGCAGCATTTTACCCTAAGTAATCAAAATGCCTATAAATAACGTGCAAAATACTGCTTTCTATGAGTTTTAACTACACTTTGCTACATCTCACCTTATACTTTGTTGCATTTTGCCTCGCGTTTTGCTGCATTTCACCTTGCGTTTTGCTGCATTTCACCTTGCGTTTTGGTGCAAAATGCACTGCGTTTTGATGCAAAATGCACTGCGTTTTGCGGCATATTGCGATGCGTTTTGCGGCAAAACGCAGTGCAACAACTAGCGATTAAACCCCGTTTTCTTGTCGTTGCGGATGCAAATTTGGGAGAGTTTTTCTTCAAAGAGAAGTGCAAAAGCATAGTAAATGGCCAAAAACGAGGGGGTAAGCACTCAAAAATCGCTCGAATTTCATCGTTTGAGCGCATTTTATATGGTTTTTAGCGGTTATTTTCTTCTAGAATGGTTCGGCCAAAGAACGTGTTTTGTAAAATATATTTATCGTTTTAACAAATCGTTAACAGGTGCTTTCCGAGATAAGAACAGCGGCTATGCGCCGACACATGCGATAAAACCAAACATGTTGGGCGCAATGATGCGAACAAGTTTAAGGCATTATTGTGATAATGACAGCGGGCAACGAGGCGTGCAGGGCATTCGCGTTTCACCCTGTTGCGCCTTTAACCCCAAGCGGCTGTACGCCATATCGCGCTTGCGGAGAACAGAGAAGGGACTTACTTTTGGTGCGGGGCGAAACCAATTTCCCCATTTGTCGGCAGCTCGAACACCACATTTGCAGTTTCAAGCCCTCTGGCTATATAGCAATAAGAAGTGTTCAGCCCTACCCTATTCACGCCCCTCTACACTTGGAAAGTGATTGAGAGGTGAGACATTTTTTTCATCTTCCACCTATACATTTCCCCCTTTCCTTACGACTTTATTAATAGGAACACACCTTATGTGTATATAGGTGGTTTCACCTAAACTTTCTATCAGTGAATTTACAATAACGACATTAATACAACACCCATGAGAGAAAACGTTTACATAAAGACTTGGCGTTGGCGCATAGCCCAACGCTACGTATCGGCCCTCATGCTACTTGCACCCGTGGCATGTATGGCCTCAACCTCGGCCACATTGGCTGCCATAGGGCATGGGCAACTAACGGCCCTAACGGCTGGCAACAGCATGTATACGGTGAAAAGCGTACTCAGCTACATCGAGAAGAACAGCAACTACGTGTTCGTTTACAACGCCGAGGTGCAAAAGATGATGCCCAATAGGGTGAGAGTGAACCTCGACGGACGACCTGCACTGCAAATTCTAGACGAGATGTGCGCCGCCACAGGATTGGCATATAAGGCGCAAGGCAACCAAATTAGCTTGGCACAAGCAAAAAACGCGCAGTCCGGCCAGCCCGACAAGGGACAGAAACGCCGGATAAAAGGAAACGTGAGCGACGCAAAGGGCGAACCCATCGTGGGCGCAACCATTAGCGAAAAAGGCGGAACAGGCGGTACGATTACCGACATCAACGGCGACTTCACCCTCGAACTGACACCCGGAAACCTCGTCACCGTGTCGTATGTGGGGTTTAAGCCACAGACGGTAAAGCCCACTGAGGGCATGCACGTAACGCTAGACGAACAAACGCGCGGACTAGACGAGGTGGTTGTCATTGGTTATGGCACCAAAAAGAAGGCCAACCTCATCGGCGCAGTGAGCACAGTTGGGGCAGAAGAGTTGAAAGACAGGCCTGTTACCAACCTTGGACAGATGTTGCAGGGACAGGTACCCAACCTAAACATCAGCTTTGGAACGGGTACGCCTGGCGAATCTGCCACGTTGAACATCCGCGGAAAAACCTCACTCACCAACTCTGGCGCACCATTGGTACTCATCGATGGGGTAGAAGGCAGCATCGACCGCATTAACCCCAACGACATCGAGAGTGTTTCGGTACTTAAAGATGCCGCCTCGGCCGCCATCTATGGTGCGCGTGCCGGTTTCGGCGTGGTGCTTATCACCACCAAGAGCAACAAAGACGGACAAGCACACATCAACTACAATGGCCGTTTCAGTTTCTCGGCACCCACAACCAAAACCGATTTCATGACGGTGGGCTATGACGTTGCACGGCTGGTAGACGAGTTTAACACGGCCAAAACAGGTAGCAGCTACTCTGGACTGAACGCCGACGACTACAAAATGTTGGAAAAACGCCGCTATGACACGACGGAAAATCCTGCAAGGCCGTGGGTTGTTGTCGACCCGCAGGATGGTCGCTACCATTATTACGGCAATTTCGATTGGTACAACTACATCTTCGATTTTTCGCAACCCACGTGGAACCACAACCTAAACGTAAGTGGCGGCACAGACAAGATGAATTATATGATTAGCGGCGGCATGAACGACCACGACGGACTGTACGCCCTCAGCACAGACAAATACTCCACGCGCACACTTATGGCCAAATTCAATGCCGAGGTTACGCCTTGGCTAAGGGTTTTCAGCACCGCCTCGCTTTTCAAGTCGAAGTATAAGCAAGCAGGCTACGACTACGAAGGCGGCGGCAACGTGGGCAACCTTGTCTTTCATGCCATGCCCTGGATTGTTCCTGTAAATCCAGACGGAACAAATGTCTACCTTCTTCCAAACAGCAAAGACAAACCCGCAGACGGCTTTGCCGCCATGCTGCGTACAGGCAACGGCTTTACGCAAGTTGGCAAAACCGAGCAAACCTACGCTATCGGAGCCGTGCTCAAAGTGATGGAGGGCTTGGAGATAACGGGTAAGTTAACTTACCGCAACTACGCAAAAGAGAAACAAGCCCGCGCTGCCAACATACAATATGCCATACGCCCCAACGAGGTACTAACGGCTAGCGGATGGCCATTCAACAACAAGCTGAAAGACGGGCGCGACACATACGAGAACTACGTGTACGACCTTTATGCCAACTTCCACCGCACCTTTGCCGACGTTCATAACGTGAGTGCTGTGGTGGGCAGCAACTACGAAAGAGGACATTATAAGTTTGTAGAGCCTGCGGGAGAGGACCTTACATCAGATGTACTCAACGACCTTGCACTCTCCACAGGAGCTAAGAGTGTGAAATCATCGCAGAACGAGTTCGCACTGATGGGCTACTTCGCCCGCCTTAGTTACGACTATAACGGGCGTTATCTTGTTGAGGCCAACATGCGTTACGACGGAACGTCGCGTTTCCCACGCAATCATCGCTGGGGTTTCTTCCCCTCTGTGGCTTTGGGGTGGCGCATTAGCGAAGAAGCGTTCTTTGCTCCCGTGCGCCCTGTGGTTAGCAATTTGAAACTACGCGCATCGCTTGGCTCACTGGGAAACCAAATAACAGACAACAGCGCAAAGTTCAATAAGAACACATTCTACCCCTACATGCGCCTGATATCATTGGCCAACACCACCACACTCAATTACATATTCGACAATGCGCAGGCCACTTACGCCTCGCTGGGCGATCCCACATCGGGCTCGTTGACGTGGGAAACCATCGTTACGCAAAACGTTGGCCTCGACGTCGGCCTTTTCAACAACCGCCTTTCGCTTGCACTCGACGTTTATCGTCGTACAACCAAAGACATGTTGGCCGCAGCGAGAGCACTCCCTGCCGTATACGGCTACAATGCGCCGTACGAAAACAACGGCGAACTGCGCACCAACGGATTTGAATTGGTGGTAGGATGGAACGACAAGTTTAACCTTGCAGGCAAGCCTTTCTACTACGGCGTTAACCTAACGCTGGCCGACAGCAAGACGAAAATAACCAAATTCAAGGGCAACGAGTCGAAAGTGCTCGGCCAAGACTACGAAGGAATGGAATGGGGAGAGATTTGGGGATTCCGCATTAAGGGCATTTACCAAAGCGATCAAGAGGCAATTGACCGTGGCGTAGACCAATCTTTCCTTGGTTCGAGGTTCACAGATAAGGCAGGCGACCTTATCTTCGACGATGTTGACGACAGCAAGAAGATTGACATTGGCAAAGGAACGCTTGACAATCATGGCGACTTGGTTCGCATAGGCAATTCAACTCCGCGCTATCACTATGGCATCACGGTTAACATGGCCTGGATGGGTTTCGACTTTTCAATGTTCTGGCAGGGCATCGGCAAACAAAACATATACCCTGGCGGCAACAACATGATGTTCTGGGGGCCGTATGCACGCGCTTACAGCTCATTCATCCCCAAGGATTTTCCTGCCAAGGTGTGGTCGACAAACAATCGCGGCGCATATTTCCCACGTCCCGTTGCCGACCTGGCACGCGAACTCGCCATGAGCAAGCCTAACGACAGGTACCTGCAAGACCTTGCTTACTGCCGTTTGAAGAACCTAACCTTTGGCTATACGCTGCCAAAGTCGCTCACAAAGAAGGCTTATCTAGAAAAGGTACGCGTATATTTCAGCGGCGAAAACATCTTCATCACCAGCAAGCTGAAGAGCGATTACCTAGACCCAGAGCAAATGACGTACGACTCGAACGGACGTGTATATCCCTTCTCAAAGACATTCTCCTTCGGACTTGATGTTTCATTCTAAGCGCAAACAGTCATGAAAAAAATATTATTAGCACAATGCCTAGCCACGGCCGCATTGCTTACAAGCTGCAGCTTGGACCTAGAACCGCTAGACAAGCTGGCAGACCAAAACTATTACAACAACCGCAAGGAGCTAGAAGTGTTTACCAATGGCTTCTATGCCGACTTCCCTACGGCCGAAAACCTATACTCAGAAACGGCCGACATCATCATACCCACAACGCTATTGCCCGAAGTTTTGGGCACGAGAAGTGTGCCACAAAGCGGTGGCGGATGGGGCTGGAAACAGCTGGCCAACATCAACAGCTTTCTGAAAGACTGCTCGCGATGTGGCGATGAGGCCGCTCGCAAGGAGTACGAGGGTGTTGCAAGGTTTTTCAGAGCCTACTTCTATTATAATAAGGTGAAACGATTTGGCGAAGTTCCCTGGTTCAGCGATGTGCTATCGTCTACCGACGACCGCCTATATTCACCGCGCACACCGCGCAACGAACTGATGAGTAATATCATAGCCGATTTAGATTACGCCATCGACAACCTGCCGACGGCAAAAAATCTCTATCGCGTTACAAAGTGGGCTGCACTGGCTTTGAAGTCTAGGGCATGCCTCTATGAGGGTACTTGGCGCAAATATCATGGTGTATCGGGCTACGAAAGCTATCTCACCGCAGCTGCGACGGCTGCCGAAACACTCATAGACAGCCGACAATACACCATCTATGCAACTGGCGAACAACCCTATCGTGACCTCTTCGCCGCAGATAAAGCCAAGGCAGAAGAAGTTATTCTCGCCCGCAACTACTTCCTCGGACTAAGTATTGTGCATTCTGCCAACCTGTATTTCTTCGGTGGTGGCTCTGCTCCTGGCCTGAACAAAAAGGTTGTTGACAGCTATTTGATGAAAGACGGTACACGCTTTACCGACCAAGCCGACTACGATAAAATGCAGTATTACGAAGAAATGCAGAATCGCGACCCGCGATTGGCACAAACTATCGTAGCGCCTGGCTACAAACGAATAGGTGCAACCGACGTTACACCCCTTAACTTTGCTGCCGCAACAACAGGTTATCAAATCATCAAGTGGGTTTCTACCGCTGCATCAGATGGCTATAACAAGTCGCAAAACGACATTCCGCTATTCCGCTTGTCCGAAATGATACTCAATTTTGCCGAAGCAAAAGCCGAATTGGGAACGCTTACGCAGGCAGATTTAGACAAGTCGGTGAAACTGATACGGGATAGAGTGGGCATGCCCAATATCGATTTGGCCACGGCCAACGCTAACCCCGACCCTTATCTCGAAGCAGCCGAAACGGGTTATCCCAACGTTACGGGCGCAAACAAGGGCGTTATACTTGAAATAAGGCGCGAACGCACCATCGAATTGCTAGCAGAGGGTTTGCGTTACGACGACCTTATGCGCTGGAAAGCAGGCAAAACTTTTGAGCAACAATTTAAAGGAATGGTTATTCCAAAGCTCGATGACGCCAAACATTTCGTAATTTGCGACCTCAATGGCAATGGTGTAAGCGATGCAGAAGACATCTGCGTGTACGAAGGGAACATCGATGACATCAAGAAAAATGCTGAAGTGGCCAACATCAAACAGTTCTTAAAGCTTGGCGTGAACCTGCATTTGGCCAACGGTGCCAATGGCGGTAACATCATTGTACACGACATTGCCAACAACCAACGCAAATGGAACGAAGACCGCGATTACCTATATCCCATCCCACAAGACCAAGTAACGATTTATGGAGGGGTGATAAAACAAAACCCAGGATGGTAATTCGGTTGACGAGTATACAAGTTGACCAGTTGACGAATTGACCAGTTAACAAGTTGACCAGTTAATAGGTTGACCAGTTGACGAGTGGACAAGTTAAAGAGTGGACAAGTTAAAGAGTTGACGAGTTAGTGGGCGTTAGCCATCTTTTCACCTTTTCACCCTTTCACCTTTCCACCTTTCCACCCTTTCACCTGTTAATCCACAAAGCATCTCACTCCCCTCTCCCCTTTGGAGAGGGGCAGGGGGTGAGGCTTTTACCACATTTCCACAAAGCATCTCACTCCTCTCTCCCCGTGGAGAGGGGGCAGGGGGTGAGGTTCTTAAATACATTCATCGCTTATGAAACCTTTATTCAGCACCCTTATCGTTGCCGCATCGCTCTTTGTCGCCTCACTTCCCATCATGGGTTGTGGCGGAAAAGACACGCTGGGACACATCCCCGACTACCAGCCAAAGCCGAAAAACGAAGATTATAAGTACGCCAAGGCAGAAGGCAACGTGCGCATAATGACCTACAACTGTTTCTATTGCAAGAGCAACACCGCCAGCAAGACCTTCTCTGACGAACATACAGCGGCCTTCGCCCAAGTGATTAAGGCACTAAACCCCGACGTGGTGGTGATTCAAGAGTTGGACAGCGGCACAACCGAACGCAACAAACGCTACCTTCTCGACGACATTCGCCGCGCCACAGGCCTAGACTACAACCTCTTTTTCGGCTCGGCCGCCCCTTATTCGGGGGGCAAAATAGGGCCAGGCGTGCTGTACAAACGTGCCATGCAGCCCACATCCATCAAGAAAATAGCGTTGCCTGGTAAAGAGGCTCGTGCGCTGATGGTGCTTACCTTCCCGCGATTTGCCCTGCTAGGCACCCATCTCGACCTAGACGTAACGGCCCGAAAAGCCAGTGCCGAAATCGTAAACCACGAGCTAACCACGCTCGCCACGCAGCCCGTTTTCTTCGCTGGCGACCTTAACGACTCGCCTTCGTGGAAACCCGAACTAACTGCTTTCCCCATCATAGAGCGGTCATTTGAAATAATTAGCGCGCGTTCGGGGAGCATACCCGACCAACCCAACGAAACCATCGACTACATCCTCATTGACAAGGCACACAAGAGCGCGGTGAAAGTGGTTCAAACGGCCGTGGTAAAGCAGCTCGAAATAAACGGGAAAGTAACCGAAACGGGAACGATAAGCGACCATTTCCCCGTGTTTGTAGATGTTCGTTTTTAGTTTGTGAGGCAAGAGTTTATCAACCTTTGAGCCGCTCTGTTTCTGAACTTATAAACTCAAAACTCGCCAACTCAAAAGCTCCTAAACTCACCAACCCATAAACCCACCAACTCATGAACTCATGAACTCAAAAACTCAAAAGCTCATAAACTCACTCCTTATTATATTGGTAGCCTGCTCATTCAGCATACATGTCGAGGCTGCCACATACGGCGGCGTGCACCAACTGGTGGCTCGCCGCTTTCCGTTTATGGTTGGCAAGGTGGCGTTTCAGCCCCTCACAGGCACAAACCAAGAGGCTTTCGAACTGCAAACGCAAGGCAAGCGCCTGGTGGTGAAAGCCACTTCGCCCTCGGCAGCGGCCGTCGGACTGAACCATTACCTCAACCACTACTGCCACATCAGCATCTCCCGATGCGGCAACAACCTGCCCACCCACTTTCGCCTAGTGCCCATCCAAGGTACCGTCAGGCGAACCACCCCTTTCAAATACCGATACGCCCTTAACTACTGCACCTATAATTACAGTTACGCCTTCTACCGTTGGCCCGACTTCGAGTGGGAATTAGATTGGATGGCACTTAACGGCGTTAACCTCATGCTAGCCCCTTTGGGTATGGAGGCCGTGTGGGTCGAAACGCTTAAAACGCTTGGTTTCGGGCAGAAAGACATTCAACGCTTCATCCCCGGACCAGCCTACACCGCGTGGTGGCTAATGGGAAACCTCGAAGGTTGGGGCGGACCAATGAGCGAAAGCCTCATCGCCCTGCGCCTGCAACAGCAACGACAGATGTTGCAACGCATGCGCCAACTAGGCATACAGCCCGTGGTACAGGGTTTTCCGGGCATCGTTCCCACCTTCTTTAAAGAGCGTTTCCCGCAAGCGCGCATCATCGAGCAAGGCAAATGGGGTAGCTTTCAGCGACCCGCCGTGCTGTTGCCCAATGGCGACGGCGTGTTCGAAAAGGTGGCCGAGGCCTATTATCAAAGTCTAATAAAGCTTTTCGGAGCCGACTTCGAGTTTCTTGGTGGCGACCTCTTTCACGAAGGAGGCATAACCACGGGCGTAGATGTGGGCAACGTTGCCGCACAAGTTCAACGCCAAATGCTACGTTTTTTCCCTCGTGCCAAATGGGTGTTGCAGGGTTGGAACAAAAATCCCTCGCCCCAATTGCTGCGTGCACTCAACAAGCAGCACACCCTCTTGGTGAACCTCAGCGGCGAAATTGCCGCCTCGTGGGAAAGTTCTGACGAGTTTGGGGGCACACCTTGGCTTTGGGGTAGCGTCAACCACTTCGGCGGAAAGACCGACATGGGCGGACAATTGCCCGTTGTCGTAACCGAACCACACCGCGCCTTGGCCCTCACAGTAGACAGTGTGATGCAAGGAATAGGCATCCTGCCCGAGGGAATAGGCACAAATCCCGTGGTGTACGATTTGGCTTTAAAGACAGCTTGGCACACCGCGACGCCCGATGTAGACAGTATGCTGGTGCAATACCTTGGCTATCGCTACGGAGAGGTTCATCCCGACCTACTCGCGGCATGGCGCATCATGCTCAAATCCGTTTATGGCGAGTTTGCCATTAAGGGTGAAGGCACGTTCGAGTCGGTGTTCTGCGCACGCCCATCGCTACGCGTAACCAGCGTATCTACATGGGGACCCAAGCAAATGCAATACCAACCGGCCGACCTCTACCGCGCCTTGGGACTCTTCTTAAAGGCCGCCCCAAAGCTAAAAGCTAGCGAAACATACCAATACGACCTTGTAGACCTTGCCCGACAGTCGCTAGCCAACTACGCCCGTACGGCATACGCCAACGTGGTACAAGCCTACGAGCAGAAGAACGCCGAACAACTGCAACAGGCCACACGGCGTTTTGAACACCTCATCATGCTGCAAGACAGTCTGCTGCAAACCAATCGCCACTTCCTGCTAGGCAATTGGCTGCAACAAGCCACGCAATATGCCCCCAACGAGGCCGACCGCCAGCTGTGCTTGCACAATGCACAAACCCTGATTAGCTATTGGGGACCCGACGACCCCGCCACAAAGGTGCACGATTATGCCAACAAAGAGTGGGCGGGCATGCTCTCCAGCTATTACCTTCCGCGCTGGCAAGCCTTCTTCCGCGCGCTGCAAGCTACCGTCAACACAGGCAATCCGCCCACCATCAACTTCTTCGATATGGAGAAACGCTGGGCCAACACGCCCCAACCCATCCACACCACGCCCCAAGGCGATGCCGTGCAGATGGCTCAACGCGTGTTGCAAACCATCGTTCCGCCCTATCTTAACGCCAGTCTAGACGTTGAAACGCGACTAAACGACCTGCTACCACGAATGACGCTCGACGAAAAACTGGGCCAAACACGCCACATACACGCCAAGCACTATAACGACAACGGTGTCGTTAACCTCTCTAAGCTGCGCACCAACCACACCGGCGGACTTAGTTTCGGCTGTTTCGAGGCCTTCCCCTACTCCTCGGCGCAATATCTAGCGGCCGTTTCCACCATCCAACGCCACGCTATGGACAGCACCCGACTGGGCATTCCGCTCATTCCCGTGCTCGAAGGCATACACGGAGCCGTGCAAGACGGCTGCACCATCTTCCCCCAAGCCATTGCGCAAGGTGCAACTTTCAATCTCCCGCTCGTCCAACGCATGGCCCAACACGTGGGCCAAGAGATGCGCGCCATAGGTGCAAGGCAGGTACTTGCACCCGATCTCGACCTTGCACGCGAACTTCGGTGGGGCCGGGTGGAAGAAACTTTCGGCGAAGACCGCCTGCTTGTTGCGCAAATGGGCTTGGCCTACGCCACGGGCATTCAGCAAACGGGGTGCATTCCTACGCTGAAACATTTTGTGGCACACGGCACTCCGCAGGGCGGACTAAACCTCGCATCGGTGAAAGGTGGCCGTCGCGAACTGCTCGACGTCTTCGTTCGGCCCTTCGCCCACGTCATCTCGCGCACCCTTCCCGGCTCGGTGATGAACTGTTACAGTGCTTACGACAACGAGGCCATCACCTCCTCGCCCTTCTTCATGCGCCAGTTGCTGCGCGATAGTCTGCGTTTTCGCGGTTATGTGTACAGCGATTGGGGTTCCATTCCTATGCTGCGCTACTTCCATCACACGGCCGAAACCGAACGCGAAGCCGCTAAACAGGCCATCGAGGCCGGCGTAGACCTCGAAGCGGGCAGCGATTACTACCGCACGGCCAAGCAGTTGGTGGACCAAGGCGAACTCAACGCCGCACTGATAGACAGCGCAGCGGCCAACGTTTTGCGCACAAAGCTGGCCGCAGGACTATTTGAAGACGCTCGCCCCGACACCCTTAACTGGCGCAAAGCCATACACACCGCAGCGGCCGTGGCCACAGCTAGGCAGTTGGCCGACGAGAGTTTGGTGTTGCTCGAAAACCCCAATGCCCTGCTGCCACTCAACGCCCAGCGGCTAAAACGCATCGCCGTGGTGGGGCCCAACGCCAATCAAGTGCAGTTTGGCGACTATTCGTGGACGGCCGACAATCGCTATGGCATCACGCCTTTGGCCGGTATTCGCCAGTATTTGCAGGGCAAAGGCGTGCAGGTAGACTACGAACGCGGTTGCGACTACTACTCGCCCAAGGACGATTCCATCCCCCATGCCCTTCGCCTTGCCGCCCAAGCCGACCTCACCATCGCAGTTGTGGGCACGCAAAGCATGCTGTTGGCGCGCGCCTCGCAACCATCTACCAGTGGCGAAGGCTACGACTTGTCCGAACTAACCCTGCCCGGCGCACAACAACAACTTGTGGATAGCCTCGTGGCCTTGGGCAAACCGCTGGTAGTTGTGCTGGTAACGGGTCGGCCTTTGGTAATGGAGAATTTCCGACATCGTGTTGGTGCATTGGTTGTGCAATGGTATGGCGGCGAACAAGCAGGCCTTTCGTTGGCCCGAATGCTCTTCGGCGAGTTCTCGCCATCGGGTCGTTTGCCCGTGTCGTTCCCCAAAAGCGTGGGTCAACTGCCCGTGTACTACAACGCCTTGCCCACCGATAAGGGCTATTACAACAAGAAAGGCACGCCCGAAAAGCCTGGGCGCGACTACGTTTTTTCCGACCCTTACCCTGCCTATGCCTTCGGTCATGGCCTTAGTTACACCGCTTTCGCCTATCGCGCGCTGCAACTTTCCAGTCGCACGGCCGTAGAAACCGACACCGTGGAGGTGCGTTTCGTGGTGCGCAACACAGGTAAGCGCGCGGCAATGGAGGTGGCACAGCTTTACGTTCGCGACCTTAAAAGTTCGGTTGCCACACCCGTAAAGCAGCTTTACGCGTTCCACAAGGCCGCCATTGGCCCAGGTAAAGAACAACATTTCGCCCTTCGTTTGCCCATCGCCGAATTGTTTTTGCACGATAGAAACATGCGCCGCGTGGTAGAACCAGGACAATTCGAGTTGCTTGTTGGTGCCTCCTCGGCCGACATTCGCCTTCGCGACACGCTCACCGTGGTGCCCATCGCCCAACAGAAGTCGGCCAACAGCACCCCCACGAGGCTTAAAGCAAGCTCCCAACGCACACCGCTAGCCACGCCCAACACAAGCAGAACCATCCGTATTGCAGGCATTGTGCGCAACGTTCAAGCCTTTCCGCTAGTTGGCGTAAAGGTAACGGCCGACGGAAAAACGGCTCAAACCAACGCTCGCGGCGAGTATTCGCTCTTCGCCCACATTGGTTCCACCCTCCGTTTCGCCCTCGCGGGCTATCGCACCGAAACGCTTGTGGTGAAAGAACATGGCTTGTTTGATGTGGAATTGACGCCAGAAACGCCGTAAGGACAATCTAACATAGAGCTGACAAGCCCCAACTACCGGCCTCACCCCCAACCCCTCTCCAAGGGGAGAGGGGAGTGAAATGCCATGCAACTACAAGGTAAACGAATAGAAACAAAGCATATTACTCCCCTCTCCCCTTGGAGAGGGGTTGGGGGTGAGGCTCTGTTGGGGGGTGTAAGTAGGCCGATAGTGGGGGCAGTAGGCCAGTAGTGAGTGCATTCTGTAAGCAAGCTGTTTCACAAGTCCATTTAAGTTGTTTTGCCTTCTAGATTGTAATGATAATAGAGCAATGTAGAAAACGCGCGCATACGTGCCCTTATCTGTGTGGCCCATGCGTGCGGGGTAACTACGTTTTGCACAACTCTCTCTTTTATATTAAGCATGACTATTAAGAATTTAAACATTGAAGAATACCTCTTGGGGCGTTGCGATGCTCAGCAGATGCACCAGTTGGCAACCTGTGTTGCAGGTTCCAGCAAGCGGTTGCGCCTGCTCTTTGCCCTTCGCTGCGCCTTTCTCGACTTAAAATCCCAACATCATTTCGACGATGCCAACTTTATTGCCGCTGCCGAACAACGCCTTTTTGATGCCATTCCGAAAGGCTAACGGTTGCACTTTGCACCAAAACTACTTACAAACTCACTTATAGTTGGCCGTTACGGCTCGTTGACAAGTTGTACTTTGCACCAAAACTACTTACAAACTCACAAACTCACAAACTTATAAATTCATCAACTCACACACCCGTCAACTCACTAACTCACCTACTTACAAACCCATCAACTCATAAATTCACACACCCGTCAACTCACTAACTCTCCAACCGACAAACTCATCAACTTACAAATCCACACAACCGACAACTCACTAACTCACCTACTTACAAACTCATCAACTCACTAACTCACACACCTGTCAACCCACTAACTCACCAACCGACACACCCATCAACTCAAAAAATCATCAACTTACAAACTAACTAACTCAAACAACTCACAAAACCACAAACTTAAAAATCTTATTTTTATTTTACAATAGCACTCTAAATTTTGCACCATTCTAGCGAAAATATAGGCTTAAAAGTAGGTAAATTGCCACAATTTTGTGCCTTTCACGTCTTTTGTTTTGTCTATTTTCAAGGACAAAACCTGCATTTAGCACCATTTTGCCTTTCTAGTTTGCTTGCCAGCTCGTATTTTTTCAGGTCCAATTACCCACTTTTAGCCCCTAAAACCCTACTTTCTGACCACTATTTCGCCCTTTTTAGCCATATTTTTCATGGTTCTAAAAGGTTTTGTTTATACCATTGCAGTGGATATTTATGCCTTTCGCCTCGCATTTGGCACCATTTTGCACGGCATTTTGCACCATTTTACCTTGCATTTAGCACCAAAACGCATTGTATTTTGCACCAAAACGCACTGCGTTTTGCACCATATTGCACTGCATTTAGCACCAAAATGCACTTCATTTTGCTACAAATCGCAAAAAAATGGGTGTTAGTGGCGGTCAGTTTAAATAAAAATTCATTTTGCCTGCATGTACAGCCATCCCCATTTTGCACCAAAACGAACCTTCGCGAGAATCGATTTTTTGCGACAAGGTTGGTGATTGGTGGCAAAAAGAGCACTCATTGTGTTAAAATTCTTACTGAAAAGTTGACAGGGTTTGGCAGGTCGACGAGTAGACAAGTTAACAAGTTGACGAGGGAATAAGTGAGCGGGTTAATCGCTCATCCCTTCGTATGGCGACCTAAATACGTCCATTTCGACATAAGAACATAAGAAACATAAAGAAGTGCGCTTTACGTTTTCCTCATTATAAGTTGAAGGAGTTAATCGCTCATCCCTTCGTATGGCGACCTAAATTCGTCCATTTCGACATAAGAACATAAGAAACACAAAGAAGTGCGCTTTACATTTTCCTCATTCATAAGCTGAAGGAGTTAATCGCTTATCTCTTCGTATTGCGACCAAAATTCGTCCATTTCGACATAAGAACATAAGAGACATAAAGAAGTGCGCTTTACGTTTTCCTCATTTTGAGCCGCAGGAAAGATGCTTTCAACTTGCAAAGAAGGGGTTGAGAGGACTACCACCAGGTTAACTTTTTGATACACAGCCACGTTCTGCCACAGACAAATGCGGCTGAACTTCGGATTTCGCCGTACCTTAGTCCTGCGCTTGGTACATGAGCGACGTATTTATCCTGTACAGGCATCACAAAGGCAATAACCCCACTTAATTTACGAAAACACTAAAAGTTGAGATTGCTTCTGCACCTTAGTCCTGCGCTTGGTACATGTGCGGCGCGTTTATCCTGTGCCGACATCACAAAGACAACAAACTCCTTTCAATTTACAGAAACAATAAAAGTCGAGCCCAACTTCGCCGTATGGCGTGCAAAACAAGTAGCGTTTGCATCACATTTATCGCCCAGTGTGTCGCAACAAAAGAAGTTTTGGCGTAAAACTTACCTGTGCGGAAAGCTAAATCCAACAGTGACAGCATGCCAATCGATTGCACAAATTGTTAGTTTTGCATCCGTTTAACCGACCCTTTGCTCCTAAAATAGTGCGCCTTTTGATGTGAAAAAAGGTAAAAATGAAGAAGATTTTTTTGTTAGATTTATTTTTATGCGGTTTTTTTACTATATTTGCCGCCCTGAAACTACACGCGAACAATGCGCCGTTTGTATGGCCTTTGCTCGTTCAAAAACTGTAATTTAATCAATGTCTTACCTGTATTAAGTAAATATCATCACTCTTTATAAACTAATTGTATGGCAGTACATCTGAAACGCTATCTACTTGCAGTGTTCTTAGGAGCCTTGGTTTTGGCCGCGCTTCTACCCGCCGAGGCAACAGCCCAGACTCAGGGCAAACGCATCTCGGTTTCGTTTAAGGACAAGCCGCTAGCCAGCATCCTCGATTTCGTGGGGCGACAAGGCGACTATGAAGTAACTTACACCGACGACGTGCGAAACGACACGTTGACGGTAACTATCTCTTTTGAAAACGTAGATGCCCTGCAAGCTGTGCAAAGCTTGTTGGCCAGAACCGCTTTCGCCTACAACGTAGACGGAAAGAAAATCAACGTCTACCGCATGGAACAACACAAAGAAACGGCTTTTACCCTTAAAGGACTTGTGAAAGACAAGGACGGACAGCCCGTTTCGTTTGCCACCGTGCAGATTAAAGGCACTACACAAGGCACTACCACCGACCTAGACGGGCACTTTACCATGAAGGTAGACCGCCAAGAGGGCAACGTAACCATATCGAGCGTGGGTTTCGACACCAAGACCGTGAAGTATGATGCGCGCCGCGAGTTGAGCGTTTTGTTGCCTTCGGCAGAAAAAATGCTGGGCGAAGTGGCCGTCATTGCCTATGGTAAGCGTAACACACGCGAGCAAGTGGGAGCCATCGGCTCGGTAAAAGCAGAGGACTTGCAGAAAGTTCCCTCGCCTAGTCTTGAAAACTTGCTGCAAGGACGTATTGCCGGTGTAGACGTTACCAACCTGTCTGGTTCGCCAGGTGGTGGCGGTTCGAAGGTAACCATACGTGGATTTAGCTCGCTCAACCAGCAAGGCGCAAACGATGGAACGCCGCTTTACGTGGTAGACGGCGTGCCCGTGGCCAACGACCCCCAAAACATGGGAGGCATTAACGCCCTTGCCGGATTGGACCCATCCAGTATCGAGAGCGTGCAAGTGCTGAAAGATGCCGCCTCGGCATCGCTCTATGGTTCGCGTGCAGGTAACGGCGTTATCCTCATCACCACCAAAAAAGGTAAGGCCGGGCGCAACGAAATACAGGTAAACGTATCGCAATCCCTATCGTGGTTGCCCGCAACGCCCAAACAAACCATTGGAAAGGCCGAACGCGACATCGCGCTGATGCTGGCAAAAAAATACCGCTCGGCACACTACGATGCCGCTACCGACGGCATTGTGATGCCTAAGAACTATGCCGACACATGGGGATGGGGCGACGACCTTGACGGAGGTATGGACTACTTATGGCGGAACGGAAACGTGATGACAGGCGACAGGAAGATTAGCCCCATCATGCAAGACTCGCTGAACACCTTCTACAACAACCGTACCAACTGGTGGAAGTACGGATTTAGGCTAGGGCGCGTTACCAAAGCCGACGTGCAACTGGCCGGCGGTACCGAAAACATGCGCTACATGGCCAATGCAGGCGTGTACGACGAAACGGGTATTATGATTAACTCCAACTTTCGCCGTTACAGCTTGCTCACAAACCTCGACTTTAAGCTTTCTACCAAGCTCGATGTATTTGTGCGTTTGAACATGGCCTACACCAACCAAAGCGCCGGTTCGGGTGGGCGCGTTCAGGGGCTTACGTTCGACCCCAAGCAAACCCCCAGCGTGCTGCCCGGCAAAGGCAGCACGGCCGAACGCGAGGCCGTGAAACAGCTGCGCGACGTAGACCAAACCAACTCGAACTACAACCTGCGACTGAACGGCGGCCTTAACTATTCGCCCATAAAAGGTTTGAGGATTACCTCCACGGCATCTATCGACCACTATTTTACGCGCGTTTACATCTTCCGCCCCAGCTATTTGATGTACGACAACCTGTCGGAGGCGCGCGGTTCGAACGCCGCAATGACCAACCTGCAAACCGAGAACATCGCCACATACAATGTGCCCCTGCCCCAAGTGCATAAGTTGGAGCTGATGGCCGGTGTCACTTACAACTACGATTTGATGCAAAGCATCGGCGGATGGGCAAAGGGTGGCCCCACCAACCAAGTGAAATACGTTGGCGAGGGATGGCCCACACTGATTAAAGACATCAGCGGAGACGCCAAACCTGCGAAAGATTTCACCTCGAACAAGGAAGATCAGGCCATGCTCAGTTTCCTTGGACGTGCCGCCTATGGCTACAAGAAGAAGTATCTGGGCGAGTTCTCTGTTCGCCGCGACGGTTCTTCGGTCTTTGGCAGCAATGTTCGTTGGGGCACATTCCCCTCAGTGGGCTTGGGTTGGGCGTTCAGCGAAGAGCGTTTCATGAAAAAGCTGTGGTGGCTTAGCTTTGCCAAGCTGCGCGCCTCGTGGGGACGCTCGGGGCAGAAGTTCCAAGAGCCTTACCTGGCATTGGGCACGCTTTCAGAAACCGACGTGTTTAACGGCACTGCGGGATTGGTTCCCGCCGCATTAGCCAATAAAAACCTTACTTGGGAAAAGAGCGACCAGTACGATGTGGGGCTAGACCTGCAAGTGTTGGATTACAGGCTGAAATTCAAGCTCGACTACTATTACAAGTATTCAAGCAACCTGCTTATGGAAAAATACTTGCCGGGCAACTTCTTCTATACCAGCAAGGTTTGGGACAACGTTTCGGCCATCTCTAACGAAGGTATCGAGTTTGATGTGCAAGCCGACCTTATCCGCAGTAAGGACCTTAACCTGAGCGTTGGTCTCAACGTGTCGCACAACCGCAACCTTTTCCGCAAGACAGATAACGGCGAAGACCTCAACGACAAGGTGTTGGGCCGGCCCGTTTACGGCATCTACACCTACCAAGACGAGGGAATAGTAAAAGACGAGAGCCAGATACCTTATTATTACAGTCAGACGGGCGCCCGCTTGCCCCTCTACTTTGGCAATCCCAACTATCCCTTGCGCGTTGGCGGTAGGAAGATTAAGGACCAAAACAAGGATGGTAAGATAGACAACAGCGACCTGTATTATGCCGGTAGCACCTTGCCCACAGCCTACGGCGGCATCAACGGTCACTTGGATTGGAAGGGCTTTAACGTAGACGTACTGTTCAGCTACGTGCTTGGCCGCAAGGTAATGAACATGGTTCAAAACAGTGCGTTCACCTTTAACAAGAGCGTAAATCCCCTAATGGCCCATTTCAGAGCCAACGAATATTGGAGCAAAGACAACCCCAACGCCACGAAACCCTCCTTAGAGTTTGCCGACCCAGGCTACCTGGGACACTTCGACGGCAATGTAGACTCGAACATCGAGAACATCAGTTTCGTTAGGTTGAAACAGCTGGTGTTGGGCTACACCCTCCCCGCAACCTGGTTCAAGTCTAAGTTCATTAAGAGCATCAACGTGTACCTCTCGGGCGAAAACCTCTTCATGCTCACCAACTACTCTGGTTTGGATCCCGAAGTTATCGACCCATACACGGGCAAGGACGACGGCTCACAGTATCCGCTAAACCGCAAACTTACATTTGGTTTCAACATGAAATTCTAGAAAGATGAAAAAAATAAGCATCGCAACGCTACTCATGGCATGCACACTAACGTCTTGCAGCCTAGACATACTGCCTGAGAATGCGCAAACATACGACACATCGTTCAACAACGAGGCAGGAGTGAACTCTGCCACCGCCTCGGTTGAATACTTTCTCAACATCTACGCACCCAACAACAACACGTTTTGCACCGTTGGGATGTTTGTCGACACACTGCAAGATGACATGGAGATACGCCGCTGGAACCCGAGACGGGTTATTGGGCAAAACCAATCGTGGAAAGAACTCTACGACATCGTCTTTTCCGCCAACGTCATCGTAGACAATATCCATCGCGCTAAGGACCTTAGGGACGACCGCCGCAACCACTACTTGGGGCAAGCCGAATTCGGGTTGGGCTTTTGTTACTTCCTTTTGGCGCAACGTTTCGACGACGCGGTTATCACCGAGAACTCTCAAGTGATTAAGGAGTACGCCACTTCGTCGCGAATAGACGTGATAAACGCTGCCATCGACCACGCCACAAAGGCTTTCAACATGTTGCCCACCTACGACAAGCTGCGTAAGATGGACGGAACGCCCATTACCAACAGGCAAACGGCATCCAAAGGAACATGTGCTGCACTGCTGGCACACCTTTATGCCTGGAAAGGAAGCATCATCGAGCTGCTGAAATTGGAGGGCGACGCACAGGCCGCTTACACCAAGTCGATGGAGTATTCCACCATGTTGATAAACAAACAAGTGGGCGATTACAGCCTTTGCAGTACGCCAGAGGAGCTTTGCCAATGTTTCTCCGCGCCCGAAAAGACCAATCCCGAGGCCATTTTCAGTTTCTTCTACGACAAAGCGCGCTCAGGACAAACGTTCTCGCCCAACAAAGTGGCCGAAGACTTTGTATGTTGGCCGGTAGACGAAACGCAAACGTTGGCCGACATCGCCACGCGCCCTAAGTTTAAACTCTATAAGGAAACCATCAGCAAACTTTACCCCGATGCGGGCGACTTGCGCCGCACGGCTTTCTTCTATAAGTTTGATCAGGACCACACTGTTGGCGGCCATAACTACGCCATACCCTATAAGTTCCGCACGGCCGTGCTCGATCCCGACCAAACATCGTCGTCGGGTAAGCTATATCGCACCATAAATGCCGACTACGTGTATTGGCGTTTGGCCGACTTCTACCTGCTACGTGCCGAATGTGCGGCCAAGCTAGGCAACGAAGGGCAAGCCATTGCCGACCTTAACGTTATTCGTAATCGTGCAGGAGCCACCGCCTATCCCTCGGCCAACGACACCAAGGGGCTGCGCAAAGCCATCTTCCGCGAACGCGAACGCGAATTTATCGCCGAGAACGATGCGCGTTACGCCGACATCATCCGCAACAATTACATCAAGGAAGAGCTGACTGGCAAGTTCACCACCCTTACGTTGAGCGACATGCGCGGCGGTGCTTTGGGCCTACCACTGCCCACCGATGCCAAGACAGATAAGAACGGAAACCCCATTAACAAGCTTATCCGCCAAAAAACGTATTGGCAACGATACGAATAAGCAAGGTAACAAGCAACATTTCCTAACCGCGGCCGCCGCAACAACAAGTAAAGAACGGCGGGCCAAAACAGAAAGAAAGAAAATGAAACGCATTAAATTTTTCGTTGCGGCATGCTTGCTGACACTTGTTTCGGTGAGTTGCACGCAATACAATTTCGAAGATACGGGCGAGGCTTACGGCGTGCACGACTGCACCATGTGGGATTATTTCAGCCAAGACCCCTACAATTGGAAACTGTTACAAGAGATGATAACGCGCGCCGGACTAGAAGACGTGTTCAAAGGAACCAGTACGTACGGCAAAGACATCACCTATTTTGGCGCTACCAGCAACAGCATACGCGCCTATCTCTTGGGAAACGGCATGAAAACCGTTGACGAGATACCCGTAGACGACTGCAAGGCATTCGTGCTTAACGGCCTGCTTGCCAAGCGCAAGATGCTCGACGACTTTAAACCTGGACGAAAAAGCAGCGACCCCAACGTGCTTATCGGCACTGGTGGCGAAACGTTCGACATGGCATCGGGCAAGAAATTCTGGATTTACACCTTCAACGACACATACAACGGCGTGCCAGGTGCAGGTCCTAAGCGGATTTACGTCACCTCGTTAGATGCAAGTAAGGAGAGTGTCGTGGCATCGAGCAACATTCAAACGCTCACAGGCGTGGTGCATTCAATGGATTATGATTTCAGACTAAGCGACTTTTAACACATGAAGAAGATATATAATTTGGCTCGCGCGCTCTTTGCAGTGGCCTTCATCGTCATGGCGGTGGCTGCTTGCAACACCATGCCCGTAGGATTTCTACGAACGGAGGGCGCATCGTTCAGCCCCGACACGCTCAACGTGTACCACAACCCACACGCCAGCACCCCACGCTATAACGACCATCGCCCCTGGGTGTCGTATCGCATACAGGGAGTAGCGGGCACCAACCCCATCAACTACGAACTGGCCGACGTTAAGGCCACCGAAGGCGGAGATGCCGAAAAGTTTAAGGCATTAGCCCAAAAGGGACTGCTTAAAGTAGACGGTGGTATGATTGTATTGATGCAAGAAGGCGTGGCCGAACTGCCAACCAGCGGACGTTACACCCTCTCGCTAAGAGTTTATAACGATGGGCATTCGAAAACCATCGACGATGTTTACACCATCATCGTTGGCGTTGACGAGCCCGAACCAGAACAACAAAACCCATAAGGATATGAAACGACTGATATTATTGCCCCTCATGATGCTGGCCCTGCTATGCAAGGCACAGGGCGAACAAGGCATAACGTTCTTCAAGGGTTCGTTTAACGAAGCCTTGGCCGAGGCTAAAAAGCAAAACAAACCCCTCTTTGTAGACTTCTACGCCACATGGTGCGTGCCCTGTAAGCGCATGGCCAAGGAGGTTTTCACGCTCCCCGAAGTGGGCGAATACTTCAATCCGCGCTTTATCAGCTTGCAAGTTGATGCCGAAAAGCCCGAAAACAAGGAGATTGCCAAGCAATATAAGGTGGAGGCCTACCCCACTGTGGCCTTCATTGCGCCCGATGGACGAACCATTGGCGTGAACGTTGGCGCTCTTGGAAAAGAGGATTTGCTTGAAGCGGCCAAGGTTGTGGCCGGCGAGGGCGTTAGTTTTGAACAACTTTACGACGAGTATAAGAAGAACCCCAACGACCTGGAAGTGCAACAACAGATGCTGATGAAGGCTCCGAACTTCCTTGCAGCGCAAGAAGGAATGGATGCCGACAAGTGGGTTGTGCGCATTCAGAAGCTTTACAAGGGCTATATCGCCGCCAAAAAAGGTCCGAAACTCATCAACAAAGACGACTACGCCATTATCTACAACCTTGAAGGAAACGACGATAAGGCGCATAAGCAAGAGATGGTTGACTTTATCAACCAGAACCTAGACGCGTGGAAGGCGGCCATTGGCACGCCCGCAGCCTACTATGTGGTGATGGCCAATGATGCTTGGGCCGAAGAACTGGTGAAAGAAGGCAGCGACAAGTACAAGCAATACGTGGAAAAGATAAAGAACGAGTATGCTAAGGCATACGAAGTTGCAGCTCTGCCCACCCTGCCCGCCTACGAAAGGGCAAAGCTTTACTACGATGCGCTGTACAACCTTTATAAGAATAAGGACGTGAAAGGCTACATTCGCGACATGAAAACCCTCTTGCAGAAGATGGGCGACAAGGTTGCGCCGGCCGATTATGGTAAGGCTGCACAAGACCTTTACAACGCTGCCGGCAAGAAACTGACGGCCGACGACCACAAACAAGCCATCGAATGGGTGGAACAAGCATTGAAAGCCGAAGAGGCTGTGATGGAACGCGTAAACTATCTCGTGATGATTGGCGACTCGTATCGTGAGCTGAAAAACTACGCTAAGGCCCGCGAGTGCTACAACCAAGGCTATGCCGAGTCGCTAAGAATGCAGAACATGGAGATGCCGCAAGCTATGGTGCAGAACGCCATCAAGCATAAGCTGGCCACTTTGGAACTGCTAGAAAAGTAAGTCCGTATGAACACAACGCTAAGAAACCTAACGCAACGCATGCGTACGGCCATGTTGTGCCTTGCCACTATCGGCTTGGCGCAACAGGCCTACGCCCAAAGCGAGGTACTAAGAACGGGTAAGTTGCCCAACGGGCTTACCTATTATATATATAACGACGGCTCAACGCCGGGCGAGGCACAGTTCTATCTTTACCAAAACGTGGGGGCAGTGAACGAGGCCGACAACCAAACGGGCTTGGCTCACGCGCTGGAACACCTGGCCTTTAATGCCACCGACAACTTCCCTGGGGGTGTGATGGCTTTCCTTAAAGCCAACGGACTAACCGACTTCGAGGCCTTTACGGGTGTGGATGATACGCGCTATGCCGTACACAACGTGCCAACGGCCAACGCACAGCTGATGGGCAAGATGTACTTACTGCTCAAAGACTGGTGTCATGGCATCAAGATACAGCCCGCCGACGTTGAAAAAGAGCGCGGAATTATTATGGAAGAATGGCGCAGACGTGAGGGAATAGACCGTCGCATCACCGACAGCACCGCCCGAGTAATGTACAACAACTCACGATATGCACAACGCAACGTCATTGGCAACGAGGCTCGCCTACGCTCCTTCACACCCAAAGACGTGCGCACGTTCTACGATACGTGGTACAGACCCCACTTGCAGTTCGTGGCAATAATCGGCGATGTAAACCTCGACCAAGCCGAACGCACCCTCAAAGCCACCCTTTCGTCGCTACCAAAGAAGGCAACACCCTACGATGCCGAACTCCGTAAAATCGGCGACAATGCTCAACCGCTGTACATGCAGTTCGTTGACAAGGAGAACAAGAGCCCCTCGTTCGGCCTTTACCAACGTGTGCGCTTGCCCAACAATCCCAATTCCGACGAGGGTACGCGCAACTTCCTTTTCACACGCATATTCAACACCTTGGCGCCACGCCGCTTTGCCCGTCTTAAAAATGCCGATGCCGAAACCTTCATTGCGGCATCCGTAAGCCTTTCGCCCCTCGTACGCGGCTTTGCACAAGTGGCTTGGGATGTTGTTCCCTATGCCAACAACGCGCATCAGGCCATGCAACAGCTGCTCGACGTAAGGGGAGCAATAGCAAGCGAAGGCTTTTCGAGTAAGGAATTCGAGGCCGAAAAGAGCGAAATGTACCAGGGAATGAAGGATGCTTTGGAGGCTAAGGGACTGGGAACACCCGACAATGTGTTCAACCTGATGAAACAAAACTTCCTTTACGGAACGCCCATCAGCGACTTCCGCGAGCAAATTCAGCGCAATATCGAAGTGCTGGTTGAACAAGAAGTGGAAGACTTTAACGCCTGGGTGGCCAAATTGCTCGACCATAACAACTTGGCTTTCATCACCTACGAGCGTAAACCCAACGAGTTAGACCTATCTGAGGGCACTTTCCTCGCGGCGTTAAAAAGCAGTGAGACGCCAGCCATAGGCGTTGCGCCAGACAACACACTGACCAACCTCGACCTCAGCCACATCGTTGCAGGCAAGATTGTAAGCGAAAAGGCCATATCTAAGCTTGCCGCCAAGGAGTGGAAACTGTCTAACGGCGCACGCGTAATCTACAAGTACCTGCCGCAAGCCAAAGGAATGCTCTTTTTCTCGGCCACAGCCCCTGGCGGACGCGCTGCCGTTACGCCCCAACAATTGCCCAGCTACATGGGCATGCGCAATCAGTTGATGCAAACGGGCGTGGGCGGATACAACCGCAACCAGTTGGCATCGTGGCTGCAAGGCAAAGACATTGACCTTACCATGTCGCCTGGCGACTACTCCGACGACTTGTCGGGCAGTGTGCCCGTTGCGCAAGCCGACAACTTCTTCGGTTACCTCAATCTCATTTTGTCGCGCCACGACTTCTCGTCCAACGTCTTCTCCAAGTACGTTCAGCGCAGCAAGTATCTCTACGCCAACCGCTCGCTCGAAGGTATAGAGGCCGCACAAGATTCTATTCGCCAGCTGCTCTTCCCGCCATCGGAGGCCAACCCCGAACAAGACGAGGCCTTCTTCGACCGCATGCAGTTCAACGAATTGCCCTCGCAGTTCTTCGCCCACTTCGGCAATGCAGCGCGCTACACCTACTTCATCGTTGGCGACATGCCCGAAGTGCAGGCCAAAAACCTGGTAACACGCTATCTGGCATCGCTCAAAGGCGACCCCAAACAAACGTTGCCAGCACCCACGGCGATGAACTTTGCATCGAAAGAACCCCTCATCAAGCGCACCTTCAACGTGGAAATGCAGGGCGATTTGGCCGAAATTGAACTGTCGTTTGCCAACAACCTGCGCCTAACCGACAAGGAGCGCGCCGCATTCCAAGTGATGCGCGGCATCTTGGAAACCAAGTATTTCGACGAGTTGCGCGAGAAACAACACCTAACTTACACGGTTGGTGTGAAGGCCGACTACGTTTCGGAACCCGAAACAGCCGAAACGCTCAGCATACACCTGTCAACAGCGCGTGCATCTGTTGCCACTGCGTTGGCTCAGGTAAAGGCTTTGCTCGACGATGTACGCCTTGGCAAGTTCTCGGCCGACGAGTTTAAGGCCGCAGTTGTGCCCTTGGCGGTAGACGAACAGACGCCTGCCTCGCCCGATATGGGTACCAATCCCATGCTGTGGATGGCCACATTGGGCGTATATGCCCAAACGGGCGAGACCATAACGCCCGAAGAGAGCGCCGCTGTCGACCCCATTTTCAGCGCCCTAACGTCTGCCGACGTATCGGCCGTTGCAGCTAAGATACTCAACAACGCCGTGAAACGCGAAATTGTTGTGCAGGCCATTGTGCACGAGGGCAAGCTAAGCTAACCACAAGCACATGCGCAATACGCGATAAACGTTATAGCAAACAACCTAAAATCGGCGTTCGCATTTCTTTAACAGAGTGCGAACGCCGATTTTGTTTTTCCAAATAAGTCAACCCCACTCTCAACCACGTTGCGACAAAACGCATTACCTACGCTTGTTTAGAGCAGCAATCAACATTTACCTGCACAGAATGATAATCAAACAGAATTGCCTTGGGGTAATTGTTTTATAAGAATGCCATACGTGTGTAGCCTCGCCATCAACAAACCCTTACACAGAGAGAAGGAACACTGTGGTTTGCTTACGATGCAACTATGGCTTTCCAAAAACCAATTCCGTTTGACTATAACATCAGTACACAACAAACTCGTCAGCTCAAAAAATCATCAACTCACAAACCCACGAACTCATTAACTTAAAAAATCACTAACTCACAAATCCACGAACTCATTAACTTAAAAACACATTAACTCAAAAACTTACCAATTCATCAACTCACAAACCCATCAACTCAAAAACTTATCAACTTAAAAACTTAAATTGCTATCTTTTATTTTACAATACCGCACTAATTTTCGCACCGTTCTAGCGAAAATAGAGGCCATAAAGTAGGTAAATCGGTACTTTTTATAGCCTTTCACGTCTTTTAAATTGTCCGTTTTTAAGCATACAACCTGCATTTTGCACCATTTTGCCTTTCTAGTTTGGTCGTAAGCTCGAAATTTTTCAAGTCCAATTACACGCTTTTAGCCCCTAAAAACCCACTTTTTACCCCCTATTTGAACCCTTTCAGCCATGATTTTGGTGGTGATAAAAGGTTTTGTTTATACCATTGCTGTGAATGTTTATGCTTTCCATCTTGCGTTTAGCAGCATTTTACACTGCGTTTTGCACCATTTCACCTCGCATTTTGTACCTTTTTACCTTGCGTTTTGCACCAAAATGCACTGCATTTAGCACCAAAACGCACTGCATTTAGCGGCATATTGCACCACATTTAGCAGCAAATAGCCCCAAAACAGGTGTAAATGGCGGCTCTTCCAAATAAATATTCATTTTGTTGCATTCACAAACTAACCCCCTTTTGCATCAAAACAAACCTTCGCGAGAATCGATTTTTTGGGGCAAGAGGGTGAAGTAGTGGATAAGAAGGGCAGCCATTGTGTTAAAAATCATACGGAAAAGCGGACAAAAGATGAGGCGGTAGCAGGTGGGTTAATGAGTTTCAGGCATTGGGTTAATTAAGCTAGTGGGGTTAGTTTTTCTTATCTAGTTCTTCAAGTTCTCCTAGTCGGACTGGTCAGACAAGTCGGACAAGTCGGACAGGTCAGACAAGTCAGATTGGTCGGACTGGTCGGACAAGTCTGACCAGTCTGACAAGACTTACTAGAATTTCTAGTTATTAGCCCAACAAACCGAACACGTTCATTAGCAGATACGGTCGCACTTGTCATTGACAAGTAACAAGTTAACGAGTTAACAAGACTGGTGGCGCAGCCATCTTTTCACATTTTCATCTTTTCACCCTTTCACCCTTTCCCCCTTTCACCTTTATAAGCCTTTTCACCTTTAAAGGGCGCAGCCATCTTTTCACTCTTTCACCTTTTCACTCTTTCACCTTTATAAGCCTTTTCACCTTTAAAGGGCGCAGCCACCTAACCTCTGCTTTTCCTAAACGTGATGCCATAAAACCTGTTGTTCCAGAACAGTTCTGTTTGCTTGTCTTCTGCCTGTGGCGGAACACATTGCTCTATTTCGTGCAAGTCTACCGTCTTACCATCGAAATACGACTTAGAGAAAACGCTTTTCTTATACTGCGACTCCACAAAGTCGGCCGTTTCGTCGGCCACAAGAATCTTACAACCAGGTTTCGCAACCCTCAGCATTTCGTTCATTGCACGAGCCTTATCGTTAAAGAAGTTGATGGCACCGTTGTGGAAAACAAGGTCGAAAGCATTGTCGGCAAAAGGCAGTTGTTCGGCAGGACATTGCACAAGTGTTAAGTTTGTTTTCTTCTGCCACTTCTTTTTGCATCTCTTGAGCATGCCCATCGAGATGTCTGCGCCAACCAACTCCAACGTTTTAATGTCGACACCCTGCGGCAGATGGTTCAAGTCGGCTCCCGTACCAATAGATACGTATAGCACGGAGATGTTGTTTCGCCACTCCAAACGGCTCATCAGTTGGGAGCGCAATTGGTCGATAGCTTCGCCATATTTAAGCCGCCCTATCCATTTCTCTCCAAAATCGTAAACGTAAGACATCCAATCGTACATCTTCATGTACTTGTGGTTATCCCCACTAACAAAGTCGTTGTCCATGTACAAGAAGATACCACCCTCTTGTTCCAAGCTTTCTGCCTTTATCTCTGGCTTCAACCATGTTGATATATTTGCTGCCATAATAATAATGTATTGTTTTACTGTACACGTTTTTCTTTTAATCGGCCGTTGCAACAAACCAAAGAACCGCTGTTGCCATTCTCTCGGCTTATGAATGATATGTTTCCCATAGCCACACTGCACACACAAAGCGTGATACGATGTGGTTTAGGGAAACATTTTCGCTACAATGCAAAGGTAAAAAGAAAAATAATAACAAACAAGATCTTTGCAGAAATACAGAGGAACCCCCTAACGAAAGCTTTAATCAACAGGCAACGGAACCCCACTTCTTAACGTTACTTGTGTTACCTTGCCCGACACAAGCCTTATCTCCCCATCGTACACGAGCTGTTCCTTATCGTATTTAACGACACTCCCTGCATAATACACTTTAAGGTGATAATTGCCTTGGGAGAGTTTGCTCATCTTAAAGTCAACGTCGTACATACAGATGCAATCTGCCAACACTTCAAAGCGTTCCTTATGATGAACAACTAAGGTAATTTGATTGCCCTCGCAGGTAACATTTACCACTCGTTCTCGTATGGCGCAATTGTCCTTTACGTCTTCCACCTTACATTGGGCAACCCCATCTTTCCCCAATTCAATGCTTAGTTCCGTTTGTTTGTTCTCTTCCTCGCGCGGTTGGCTTTGCAAATCTGCCATTGTTGTCTCCCTTTTGCATGGTGAATTTGACACATCGTAAGTCTTTAACGAACTTACCACCGCGTTTTCTGTGGAACATGCCGATAGCCCAGCAAAGCATATCAGGCTAAAAATCACTTTCTTCATAATCATTTCTCCTTTTTGTTAGATGTTCTCGATAATTATATGTTGATACCATTTATACTCTCCATCATTTGATTGCATCTCATCTTTTGCTATTTCTTTTTTGAGATTGGCAAACCCTGTAAGCCAACAAATTTGCAAGTTTATGAATGTTTTTTGGCGTTACCAACTGGAGCTAATGGGTCGTCTCTCTTATCTTGGCCATCAGTGAATAAGTATGTTTCACACTCTCAAAGTCGAAAGCATAGTTGTCTTCACGTTTATTTTCGACCATGTCTGCAAATGCCTTTATTTCATTGAAGAAACCCTGCGTTACAACTTGATTGTTGTCCAGGATAGGCAAAAAGGCGTTTCTGGCACACAGCCTAGTGGTTATTGCATTACCTGGTACGACTTTCTCTAAGGGTACGCCCAAGAAAGACGAACGTTTTGGAGAAAAATCCAGGGTCTCCATGTTGCTTAGCGTGTAACATCCCTTGCTTGTAGAAATGCTCAATTCTTCTTGTGCGTTCTGCCAAGAAAAGTCAGTAGATAACTCTAGCATACCTGTTATCTCCCGATGTTCTAATACAAGCATCAGGGTTTGTCCGCCATTTTTGAATGTTATTCTGTTTGCCGTTATCACCTTTGCCTCTCCGAAAAGATGTACGACATAGTCTAGGGGGTGAATAAAAAGCTCAAGCAAAACGTCGCCTTCGGGATACAGTCCCGTTTGGTAACGATAGAGATAATGGTGCTTGTCTGTATTTTTCAGCCGTTGGTGTAAAAACTGTGTGATAGGGGCAAAACGCCTTTGAAGTCCAACCACAACGTGAGGCGAACCATACAGCCTAACGGTATCGATAAGTGTTCTAAGTTGCTCTTCGTCTTCACAAGGAGGTTTTTCTATAAACAACGACTTACCCGCCTTTAACACCTTACGAGCAATCTGAAAATGCTCGTGTGGAGTTGTGGCTAAAATTACTCCTAAAATGGTTTCGTCGTCCAAAATGGTGTTCAGGTTGTCTGTTCCCTTAACGCCGTTATACTTTTGAGAGACCAACGTTGCCTTTTTCTCGGATGTGCAACAGATATATTTCAAAGGTAGTTGTAAATGTTGGATAACGGGTAACAAGTTTCCGACACAATGATTTCCTATACCTATAAGTGCATACTGGCAGGTGTAAGTGGCCCGTAGTCCATTTATACTGCGATAGCTTTTATATCTTTTGATGATATTGCTTAAGTTTGCCATGTCTAGTGTATTTTTAGATTTGTGGTGTTTTGCGCCCGAAATGTTGCTTATATGTAATGTCCCTGTCTCGCGTCCATTGGTATTCACCGTAAAAAAGTTCAATCAGCCATTTTGGAAAAACGCGTTCAAGGTTTTTCAGCAAGATTATGTCGTACTTGCGGTGGTAATTTATCCAGCACTTATTGCATTTCCTAGAATGTTCGCATTGCACTTTACATGTGGTTTGTGAGTTTATAATCTCGTCGAGCGAGCTACTATGTATATTCCCCAACAGAACATTCAGATTTTGACACAGTGGTACATCGCCGTTGGAATGGATTACTGCCTGACTGAAAATGCTATGGCATCGAAGTTTGAGCCGTTTGTTTTTCCATTCATCGTATAAGGCCACAAAGTCATAATTCTCGCTTGTACTATGTATGGATGGAGGAATTTGGCTGACGAAACCATTACCCATCGCGTCCATCATATCTGCCGTTGTGTCGAAGAAAGACATTGTGCTGTAAATGCCGATACGTACATCCACGCCATACACTTTGGCTATACCGATAACATGCTCCATGTCTTTGAATGTGTTCCATGGCGAAAGGCAAAACATTAAGGATAAAGGTACGAGGTCTTTGCACGCTTTCACCACAGCAATCACATTGTCGTAACCATCTCTCCCGCGCATGTGGAGGTAGGTTTCCCTAGTTCCGTCAAGCGAGACATACAGGTGTTTGGGATGGTGCTGCTTAACAACAGCAACAACCTTGTCAACAGCAAGACCGTTGGACAGTAATGTATAATTGGGATGGTTCCTGTCAAACCAGCCCAGTATTTGGTCGGCCTCGGGATGGAGAACGAACTCGCCTCCTTCCAAACCCACCATTGTGCGTTTCGTTATACATTTACTCTTCATTATCATTATTATGTCGCTCAGGTTCAGGTGTTCTATTGGTTTCTTCCAAATGGCGCAATGCTTACAACGCGACTGACAACTTGTGGTAGAATAAATCATCAAGGATGTTAGTTCTTTATGTTGTTTGCGCATCATGTTGTTTACAAGCACCCATCCATTATAGATGTAGTCGTATATGCGATACATTGTCTTATTAATCGATTTTGTCTTTTTATAATAAAGAGCAAAAGGAGTTAGAAAGACTGCACAACGGAGAGGGTATTTTAGTTGCCTGTTCTTTCCCTGCCTACCACGTTAGACGCAAGCCGAATGGCACAGTTATAATGAACGGATGCTCGGTGCGATAGGTCTCGACACCACTCGCGTTGCCGAAGTAATAGAACATGTTGGGTTCTAAATAGACGCTGAACGGCTTGAATAGGCGATACTGAACGCCTATGCCTAGATTGACCGACCATTGACTACGCGCCTTAATATCCTCGCGCGAAGTGTACGTTGAGTCTGTCGTTATGGTGTATTTCTTAGCAAGTGAGCCATAAATAGGCACCTCGAATGTTACGCCACCCGTAGTGTAGGCATTGAAACGTCCCTTATTCCAAAAGCGATAGGTAAGGCGCAAAGGTATGCCAAGATAGTCCACTCTTTGTGTTTTCCTCAATGTTGCGCGATGATACTCACTTTCAAACTCTGAATTTAGGCTTGTGTACGTTAGCCCTGTGCCAAATGTCCAGTGCAGACTTAATTGCTTATTAAGCGAGAACCCTAATGTAATGGGGCGATGATGGTTGGCCTTTTCGCCTAGGCCGACACCATCTCCCGTGGGCGAATCGATGTTGTTGTTCACAATCCAGGTAAGTCTAGCCCTTTCAACAGAATCCATCAGCGCATTGTTCCTTGTTAGATAGTTCTGACAATCTTCCCATGTGTATAGTTTTGCGGTGGCTCCACCATTAGCATAGTCAATCATCGTGAGATAGTTTTGATTTGATAACGCACTGTTTGCGCCAGCATTAGACGAATATCCAAGGTTAAACGTCCAAGGATATTTCTTCTTGGGCTTGATGGTCTGGGCCATTTGTTCATTCAAAGCAATGTCTTTGTTTGCAGCAATTGCAGGTAGCGATGGTGGTAGCGTGTCTTTTGGTGTGTGTGTTACGGCCAGTTTCCGTTGTATTGTGTCTGCATCGAATGGCAAAATAGTTTTTGTAAGCTTTGTGCTATCTGCGCTTTTAGGAAAATAAAATGTGCCATTATGGGCGACAGATTGTACCAATTCTCCACCCCCAACAGCGGGTGTAGTTGGCGTTGAGTTGGAATATGCTGGCTGATTGGCATTGGCTTTGATGCTTTCGGCCTTCGTCTTTTGGGGGGTTGCTTGTCGTTGTTTCGTTGTTCGCGGCTTTAATGTGGTTAATCTGCCCGCCTTTTGCCTTGTCACCATATATATATATACAGGAATGAAAAGTGGTAACAGCAGCAATCCCCAATAATTACTTAGCATTGCCTGTAACATCTTTTTTGCCCTAAACAATTGTGAAGACGAACTATGTGGGTTAATTCCAAGCATTCGTCCTATCTCCTTGTGCGAGAGCCCGTCCAAAACCGACAGCTTAAATACCTCGCGACTGCCTCTGGGTAAGGTGTCGATGGCTTGTAACAGCACGTCTAACTCCACGCTTTGCCCGTTTTCTAAGGTGTCGTCCATCACCTCTCTGTTTAGATCCAGCAGCGATGTGCTGTGTTTTTGCATGTGTCGAAGATACTTTAACGAGAGATTTTTCACTATGGTTATCATCCATCCTTCTAATTTTTGGCCTTCTTTTAGTTCACCAATGGACGTAAAAATGATGATGAATGCATCGTGTAGAATGTCTTCTGCCACGCTTTCATCTTTAACATAGCTACGGCATACGCTCTTTAATTTGGGAGCATACGCCGCATATAGTTCACCAAGGGTTTCTTTGTTTCCCCTTTTGCAAGCGTCTATATCTATCATATATTTCTTAACAAGAAATGTCTTTTCCTTATTAAGAGGAGTGAGTTGAAGGCAAAAGACTGCATGACAAATGCTGTATTTTCATTATTTGGCACTTAAACAGCTACGTTGGCATAGAGCTGTTGAGAAGACACAAGCGCGAAATGGCTTGAATAACGCAAAACTACCACATTAAGAGGAGAATGCCAAATGTTTGCGATGTTATTTCGTTTTGGATGCGATTATGCAACAGTGTGTTTCCGTCTCAGGTCAATTGGCGATAATGATAAGAGGGAAAACACAGTTAAACATCAATAAACTTAAAGGCAGAGAATGTGCTTAAAATACTTAGCGTAACGTGTATGCGTGGAAAGACTAGGCCGTTTAGTCGCCAACTTTCTCTTATAATTTCTTGGCGTAAACCCGGAATTTTGATAAATTTGCAGGGGTTAGTTGCGAAAGAAAGCGGAATGAAACGACGTCTTTCTTAAAGCCAACGCTACCCCAAACAAGCAATCACCTGACACAGATGCAAATGAAAAGAAACACATTGATCGCCCTTTTAGCCCTCGCACTATCTGCCTGGGGCACACCTAACGTGCAAGCACAAACGGAAGAACAGCATTTGAACCATGCCGTTAGCTACGACTTGCCACGACTTGTGGCACAAAAAGGCATGGAGAACGTTTACGATGCCATTGGTGCACTGCCTGGAATAGTGGTGCAAAACGGCGTTTACACGCTTGGCGGGCGCGCCATTGCCGTGTCTATCAACGGCGAAACGCAGAACATTCCCTACAACCAACTGCAAGAATTGCTACGCGCCATGCCTGCAAGCGGCATCGAACGGGTGGAAATTGTACACAACCCCGCTGCACGCATGCAAGCCAACGCACCCCTAATCGCCCTTAGCTTTAAGCGTGGAGATGGAGAAAGCAGACCGTTTGCGGCCGAAGTGGGTGGCGACATCGCGCTTAGGCATCGCACATTGTTCGGCGAAAGGGCATCGGGCTGTTTTCGCACAGGGCCGTTTTCGCTCGATCTGAGCTACCTACACAGCCACGGCAGGGTTCTCGATGCCTTACGAACGGACATTCCCCAAGTGCTTTCGCCTAGTTACGAAGACATAACCAACACGCAAGAGCGACTTACGGCAACCAGCAAACACAGCTACCGACTTGCGGCGACCTATACTTTTGGCGCGCGCCACACGCTAAGTGCCACCTATCAGGGCTTTAACACCAACAACGACCTAAGCGTTAGCAACACATATTCGCACTTGGGTTATGCCGATGGCAAGGCAAAGGCGTGGTTGCACAATGCAAGGATAGACTATGTAACGCCTTTGGGCATTAGGCTGGGCATAGAGGCTGCCTTCTATCGTGCACCCGAAAGGCACGTGTTGATGGATTACGTTAATCCCTTTACACTAGATCCTGATTTCAGTCCGTGGCTTGCCAGGCTATTGAAAGAAAATTTATTGGTGACCGATAGCCTTCGAACAGACCTCTGGCGCGCCTATATCTCAGGCGAACACGAACTGAACAACGGTTGGACCATCAACTATGGTGCATGGTTTAAGAAGGTGAAACACAACTCGGTGGTGCATAGGCGGCACCAAGCGAGGGGCGAATACAGCGTGTCGTGGCATTATCCCGAGGAGCATTTCACTACCGCTTATGTGGGCTTGAGCAAACGATTTGGCGAAAAACTATCGGCAGAAGTGTCTTTGTCTGCCGATTACTATCATCACGTTATGACAACGCAATGGCGCGCGTTGCCCACTTTCAGCATCAGCTACGCACCCTGCGAAGGCAACGTTTTGTCGTTGAGCGTGAGTGGAAGTCGGGATTATCCTCACTATTCAGACCTGAACGGCATCTCGCAACCCGACAATGGCGGACGCTTGTACACGGTTAGCGACTCATGGCCAATGCCTTCATTGCATTATCAGGCACAGCTTTCGTATGTCACGAAGGGCGGTTTCCAGTTCAGAACTTGGTACAATCGTGCCTCGGGACGTGTCATGCAACAGCCTTATGCCAATAGTTTCCTAGACTATGTGCTGCTCAAGAACAACAATATCGATCGGCACCAGCAGGTGGGTTTGCAGGCTGTTATGCCGCATGAGTTTGGTTCGTGGCTCTATACTTGCCTTACTTTGGGTGGTGCTTGGACGCGAGATAAGCACGAAGCCAGAATGTGGGAAGAGGCTGTGGACAGCCGTATCATTCATGGCGAGGCGCAATTCACGGGTGTGGCCACGCTTTGCACCAAGCCCAACATCGCTTTATCGGTAGACGCTTTCGGGCAAACCAAAACGCAACAAGGGCTTTGGGAATTGCCTGCTCGCATGCAAGTGGACATGAGTTTGCGTTGGACGTTTCTCAAAGACATGGCCACATTGCGCCTGTTTTGCAATGATGTGCTGGCCGATGGCACGCCAAAGTACCGTTATATGTACTTCACCAATGAGTTCGACATGAGAAATGTGCCTCGTAGACAAGTGGGCATGGGGCTTACAATAAGGCTATAAGGGCGATGGATTTATCGTGACTGATAGGAATAACAACGCATGGGACTGTGCCAGAAGCCTAACAGTGGTATAATTTGCATTAACCCCCAATCGGCCATCTTGAATAGCTAAACTTTGTTAATTAAACGTAACGATAAAGTTAAATAGCTGTCGCACTTATTAGTTAAAGCATATTAATACGTACCTTTGCAGTCCGATTATTATTGGGGGTGAACTTAGAGCCTCCGCTGCAACCGTGTTAATAGTCATGCTTTTGGCCGAGCCTGACGGTTAGTGAATCGGCTGCGAAAACCGAAAAATGTTTTTTAGTAGTATCAATTAAAAATTAGAATGGACACTTTAAGTTACAAGACTATTTCCGCTAATAAGGAAACAGCTAAGAAAGAGTGGGTGGTTATCGACGCTACCGACCAGGTGGTGGGCCGTCTTTGCTCGAAGGTAGCTAAGCTTATCCGCGGCAAATACAAACCAAACTTCACTCCCCACGTTGATTGTGGCGACAATGTAATTATCATCAACGCCGCCAAAGTGGTTTTCACAGGCAAGAAAGAAACCGACAAGGTTTACACTCGCTATACTGGCTACCCCGGTGGACAGCGCTTTAACACGCCTGCCGAATTGCGCAAGCGTAAGGGTGGCGTAGATCGCATCATCCGTCACGCCGTTAAAGGCATGCTGCCCAAAGGCATCCTAGGCCGCCATTTGCTGGGCAACCTCTATGTTTTCGAAGGAACCGAGCACGATAAGGCTGCACAAAAGCCTAAGGCCATCGACATTAACCAGTATAAATAAGGAAAAGAAATGGAAGTAGTAAATGCAATTGGTCGCCGCAAGAGCTCTGTAGCTCGTGTTTACCTCTCGGAAGGTACTGGCAAGATAACGATCAACAAGAAAGACATCAACCAATATTTCCCCTCTGCCATCTTGCAGTACGTGGTTAAGCAACCGCTGCAACTGCTCGAAGTAGCCGAGAAATACGACATCAAGGCTAACCTCGACGGTGGTGGTTACACCGGACAAAGCCAAGCTTTGCGCCTAGCCATCGCCCGCGCACTGGTTAAGGTGAACGAGGAAGACAAGAAAGCCCTGAAAGACCAAGGGTTCCTAACCCGCGATTCGCGCGCCGTTGAGCGTAAGAAGCCAGGTCAGCCCAAGGCTCGTCGTCGCTTCCAGTTCAGCAAGCGTTAATGTGTCTGCCTTCTATCTGTCGCTTGTTGGCCTGCGCCTAAGGCTCATCCCTTGTGCAGCCTAAGCCTTTTCAGGGCTAGCAAAGCCACAACAGATGGAACAAACACAAGCTGAACAACGTTTAGTATCTAAACGGACACGACTCGACAACGGCCTCGGCCGCGATTACCTGCCCGTTGGTTCTAAATACAAACAGAATTAAAAAGAAAGTAAACATCAAACAAAACAAAGACATGTCAAGAACAAACTTTGACCAACTGTTACAGGCCGGTTGCCATTTCGGACACCTCCGCCGCAAGTGGAACCCCGCAATGGCTCCCTACATCTTCATGGAACGCAACGGCATCCATATCATCGACCTCCACAAAACCGTGGCTAAGGTTGACGAGGCTGCCGAAGCTCTCAAACAAATAGCTAAGTCGGGAAAGCGCATCCTGTTTGTCGCTACTAAAAAACAAGCTAAGGACGTTGTGGCCGAAAAAGCCGCTAGCGTAAACATGCCTTACGTTATCGAACGTTGGCCGGGCGGTATGCTCACCAACTTCCCTACCATTCGTAAGGCTGTGAAGAAAATGACAAACATCGATAAGCTGATGAGCGACGGTACATTTGCCAACCTCTCTAAGCGCGAGTTGCTACAAGTAACGCGCCAACGCGCCAAACTAGAGAAGAACCTTGGCTCTATCGCCGACCTCACTCGCTTGCCTAGCGCCCTCTTCGTGGTAGACGTCATGAAGGAGGCTATCGCTGTTAAAGAGGCTAAGCGCTTGGGTATTCCCGTGTTCGCAATGGTCGACACGAACTCGAACCCACGCGACATCGACTTCGTTATCCCTGCTAACGACGACGCAAAAGACAGCATCGAGGTGGTACTCACCGCTTGCTGCGCTGCCATCGCCGAAGGTTTGGAAGAGCGTAAGGTAGAGAAAGCCGACGAAAAGGCCGCTGCCGAACAAGCCGAAGAGGCTCCACGTGCATCGAAAAAGGCACGCAAGGCTGAACCGAAGGCCGAGGCCGAAGTAGCCGAAGAGACCAAAGAAGAGGCCTAACAAACAATATGAAGCGGCAAAGGGGCACGACGTTGACCACCCGCGCCGCTTCTTTTTTTCAACACAACTAAAAAGAAAAAGGAATATATTATGGCTGTTTCAATAGCAGACGTACAAAAGCTGCGCAAACTCACCGGTGCTGGTTTGGCAGATTGTAAGAAAGCACTCGACGAAACCGGTGGCGACATCGAGAAAGCAATAGAGATTATTCGCGCTAAGGGTCAGGCTATCGCCGCCAAGCGTTCAGACCGCGAAACCGCTAACGGATGTGTGCTCGTGAAGGCTGAAAACGGATTTGGCGCAATCATCGCCTTGAAGTGCGAAACCGACTTCGTGGCTAATGGAAAAGACTACATTCAGCTTACGCAAGACATTCTCGATGCTGCCGTTGCGGCTAAGGCCAAGAACCTAGACGAGGTGAAAGCCCTTACGTTGGCCGATGGCACAAAGGTTGAAGATGCCGTTATTGCTCGTTCGGGTATCACTGGCGAGAAGATGGAACTCGATGGCTACAACTTTATCGAGGGCGAAAACATCTACACCTACAACCACATGAACAAGAACTTGCTCTGCACGATGGTTCAAACCAACAAGCCTGCTGCCGAAGAGGGTCACGCTGTTACCATGCAAGTGGCTGCAATGAAGCCCATCGCATTGGATGAGGCCAGCGTTCCCCAGTCGGTTAAGGACGAAGAGCTGAAAGTGGCTATCGAAAAAACCAAGGAAGAGCAAGTAGAAAAGGCTGTACAAGCTGCCTTGAAGAAGGCTGGTTTCAACCTTTACATCGCCGAAAACGAGGAGCACATCGCCGAAGGCATTGCCAAAGGTGAAATAACTGAGGCACAAGCCGACGAAATCCGCCGCATCAAGAAAGAGGTGGCAGAAGAGAAGGCTGCCGCACTTCCCGTAGAAATGGTGAACAACATCGCCAAGGGACGTATGGCTAAGTTCTTTAAGGAGAGCTGCCTGCTGGAACAAGAGTTCATCCAAGACTCTAAACTCAGCGTGGCACAATACCTTAAAGCTGCCGACAAGGACCTCACCGTTGTGGCCTTCACCCGCTTTACGCTCCGTGCCGAATAAGAACCAAACTCCAATCTGCGATTTGTAAACTTCGGTTTCAACGCTCTTTGTGAGATTTTTTTCATTTTATAGAATCCCCGCAGCCTCGTGTTGTGGGGATTTTTTTTGGCGCTAAGCCTATACAGACTCAGCCACAACCAGCCTCACCCCCAGCCCCTCTCCAAGGGGAGAGGGGAGTAATATGCCTTGTTTCTTTGTGGCCTTTTCAAACTTGTGAACTCATAACTGGTTAAACATATCTACTCTTTAGCCTGTTGCCTTGTAAACTCACCAACTTGTAAACTCGTAAACTTGTTAACCCGTAAACTACCATCCAACTTGCTAACTCCCCACTGTTAACACATCAAAAAAGCCGTTCTTTCGTTTGTCATCTCTTCAAAGCTGCGTATCTTTGCAAACAATCAACCGCGTGTTTCACGGCCAAGCCACGTACGATATGCGGCCGCGAACACGCCAAAACACAGAAACAACATGCGTTTAGAAGAGATTTTGAACCACCGACGCTCCGTGCGCCACTTCGATTCAGCCAAGCCAATCGACCCAGAACAAGTGAAAGCGTGCCTACAACTGGCCACGCTTGCACCTACAAGCTCCAACATGCAGCTGTGGGAATGCTACCACATCACCGATAAAAGCATGTTAGAGAAGATGACACCTGCATGCCTCGACCAGCTTGCCGCTAGTTCCGCGCAACAGCTAGTGGTGTTCGTCACGCGCCCCGACTTAACTAAACACCATGCCCAAGCAGCCCTTGCGTTCGAGCAAGACAACATTCGTCGAAACAGTCCTGTCGAAAAACAGGAGAAACGCATACGCAGATGGCAGCTTTATTATCGCAAGTTTATTCCCCTTTGGTATGGGCGTTGTTTCGGCTTGGCCGGACTTCTACGCAAGGTATTGGTGCAGGTAATAGGCCTTTTCCGCCCTATTGTTCGACAAGCAACCGAGGCCGACATGCGCGTTGTTTTGCACAAGAGTTGCGGTTTGGTGGCACAAACGTTCATGTTGGCCATGAGCGAAGTGGGATACGACACCTGTCCGCTCGAAGGATTCGACAGCTGGCGTGTTAAACGCCTGCTCCACCTACCCTATTCGGCCAACATCAATATGGTGATAGCATGCGGCATACGCCTTCCCGACGGCGTTTGGGGCGATCGTTTCCGCCTACCTTTAAGCGAAATGTACCATCGGGTATAGCAAAAAGGCTAAGCCTTTTAAAGGTGAAAGGGTGAAAAGGTGAAAGGGTGAAAAGATGGCTGCGCACCACCGATGAACGAGCAGGCCTAATGTTGTTAAATTGCTAGGATGCCTAGAATAACTAGAAACACTAGAATAGCTAGAAAACCTAGAATAACTAGAAAACCTAGAATAACTAGAAAACCTAGAATAACTAGAAACACTAGAATAACTAGAAACACTAGAATAACTAGAAAACCTAGGATAACTAAAAACACTAGAACAACTAAAAGCATTTGCTTTTTATTTACAAATCACACCCTCCCCGCCACCCCGTTCTAGCGAAAAACAAGCCCAAAAAGCAGGCAAATAGTGGTATTATTCGGCCTTACACGTTTCGTTTTTAGTCCATTTTTGAGAACGCCGCCTGCATTTAGCACCATTTTGCCTTTCTATTTAGCCGATGGGTTGTGTTTTTTACAAGCCCAATTATCTGCATTTTGCCACTAAATTGCACGCAAAAAGCACCTTTTTACCATAGCCTGCACGTTCTTCCATGTAGAAAAGAAAGCGATAAATATACAATTTGCAATGCGTATATATGCAAAACGCCTCGCGATTAGCAGCATTTAGCCGTGCATTTAGCAGCAAAACGCACTGCGTTTAGCACCAAATTGCACTGCATTTAGCGGCAAAACGCAACGCATTTAGCGGCATATTGCAAGGTGTTTTGCTGCAAATAGCCGTGTTTTTGCTGCAAATAGCATATTTCTTTGTAGCAGGTTTGCATTAACATGCACAAAATGAGCCTGCCAAAGGTGAAGGCTTACACCTCGATTGGCAACAAAGAAACTCGCGCGAGAATTGAAAATTTGCAACCGAGTGAGTTGTTGGTGGGCAAAAATGGCACTCATAATGTTAAAATTTACACTGATTACCTTACAAAGCACAGACAGAGCAGAGGGCATCAGCGTGAAACATGGAACGTAGGTGCACCTCTAAGCAAGGCATCCGTGTTGTAGTGCAGAGGGCATCAACATGGAAAATGGAACGTAGGTGCGCTTAAAACAAAATCGGCCATTACGAATTTTCAAAGCAAAGTGTTAGGGAAATCGTCCTATGATATTTGAAATACGACCAGCGAGTGAACTATTTGCGCGTGCTCCGTATTTCCTTTGGCAAAATGAAAGCAGATTTTTCTAACCCCCGATTTGGGTTAAACCCAATGAAAAGAGCCACATCAACACCCTCGTACAGGGTTTGATATGGCTCTTTTCCATTTAATTGCTAGGCTAGGCAACTTGGGCGTAGTACACTTTTTAGGGGCAAACACACCTTTCTTTCAATTACGCCTGCTTAGCCACGCTTGGGCGTGGTACACTTTTTAGGGGCAAGCACACCTTACGCATAGGTATTACAATTTTCGAGTTTCGTGGGCGTAGTACGCATTTTGCGGGCAAGCACACCACTTATTATTACCCAACAAAGCCAAGATATGTTGTGGGCAGCGCGCTTTCGGGGCTGTTCACACCCGCCCGATGTTGCTACCTCCGCTCAATCCACTGCAAAATGGTGGGGTCTTTCAGCTTATTGTCTTCGGCCAACAGCACCACCTTCGACACGATTTCAACCGTCTTCGGGTCTTCGTCAACGAAAGGCAGGTAAAGTTTACCGCGTTGTGAGCTATGCACGGGAACGATGGGAATTTCTTTTCCGCCCTGCTGACGCACATTGGCAGAACCCAAATGCACGGTGTAATCGGCCAAAGTGCCCTCGATAAAGGCAAAATTGCCATCCACACGCACGTTGTTGAGTTTGAGCATCTCGGCCGTACAGCGAACAATTGCCGCCCTAAGCTCGCGCGTAGACTGACCCGTTTCAGGGTCTACACCACCAACGAAGGCGATGCTTACAGCCAAATCAACGTCGCGCATCACCTCGCTGTACAGCACAGGGTCTACATCGGCAATGCGTAAAGGCTCTATGCCGCGCGTTCTGTCAAAGCGAACATACTCGATGGCAGGTGCCTCGATGTCTGATGGACTGAACCAATCGGCCCGCGCATAAAGCGAAACCACCACGCCTTGCTTATGGAACACCTTGCGAAGGCCCTCCTCGTAGTCGGCCACCCATCCACGCGAGCGCAACGTTGCCAACGTTTGGCGCACTTGTATCTGATAACCGCTGTAACGGCGGCTTTCGTTTTTGTCAGCCTCTTCTTCGATGGGCACATACAATTCGCGGAACACCTGCTTAAAGGGTTGTACCAATCGCATCTCGAACAGTCGGCTCTGCCATGCCGCCCACTTGCCCGATGCGTGCAAATGATAGGGGTGCACGATGGTTAGCGGGGTTTCGGGGTCGATGGTTTGTTCGCCATCCAGCGTGTGCAGCTTACCCTCGGCATACAGTCCCATGTGGTCGTGTTGCTGCACAAGCAGCTTGGCAAATAGCGGAGCCACAATGGGATTGGCCTCAATAACGGCAGCATCGGCAGGCATGATGGTTGTTTGCTGGCGCATCATGTCTTCAAAAATCTCGCGTGCCCTACGATATTGCAGCGTCCACTCCTTGTGTGTTTGGTTCACTTCCAGGTAAGTGGCGTTCTTCTTCAACTTCGTTGGCACCGATTTCAGTGGTTTGTCGTCTTTCTCTATCACCACTTTGTTTGTGCCATCGGGCGCAATTTCAACACGGATAAGGTAGCCTTCGGCCACCATGCCGTCGAGCAGTGCTTTCTTATCGGCCACCAAATGGCCTTCCATGCGCCACACTAGCTGTATCACATCGTCATATCCTGCCGAACGAGCAAGGTTTATCAAGGCAATCTCAACCGTTCGTTTCTCGGATGCCTGACGTTGTGCGCCAAACTGCTTGCTTTCTTTCAAGAACGCCTGAATGCGCTTGTAGCGTTTCAGCAAGGCCGTGTCTATATTCTTTTTGGGCAGCGGCACAAGGCCCAAGGCGCACAAGGCATCTTTGTTGCGCGTCTTGTCTATCTGCTCCATCAGTTGCTTTTCTTTTATCAAGCCTTGCGTAACATCGGCAAAACGACGTGCACGACCATGATAATTGCTGCTGCCCATGTACTTGGCTGCATCGTAGAACAGGGCGAAGTTTTTCTTTCCAACCTTCTTAAAAGCCTCGTTAAACAGGCGCGCATCAAAGGCACCATCGGCCAGATCTTCGGGTGCTAGGTCGGTGTAAAGGGCTATTTGCGCACGCTTTTCTTCGCTGTCGCTCTCTTTGGTGTGCGCCACAAAGTAGTAATAAGCCTCGTCGAAACCCTTCCAATTGAGGTGTTGGCGCACCAGCTCCATCCATTGTGGGGCGAAGAAGGCCAATTCCACCAGTCGGGCAGCATCAATGCCTTTAAGCATGTCGGGCGTATCGGTGTCTAAGGGATAGCAATGCACGATGCACGAGGTAAGCACGGCGCGCTTTTCTTTGCCGCTATAATCGCGCACCAAGTGTTCTTTGCCCAGTGCGGTCATGGCCTTTTGCAGGTTGGCCGTGCCCCACAGCACCACCTTGCTGCGATAGCTGCCCGACAAGAGGTCGGTTGCGGGCGTGGGTGCATTGCGCCTTGTCAGCTCTATATCGAACAAACGGTTGGCTATGCGGTTAATCACGTTGCGCAAATGCTCGTACACGGCCTTGTCGTAACGCGATTTTTGGGGTGTCATATCCCATTGGGGCTTGCGCCGATAGTCGCTGTCCTTGTACACTACAAAAGTTGCACTCTCCAACATACCGCCCTTTTCGGCCATCAACATCTGCATCAATTGGTCGTCGGTGAGCCTACCTTCGAGGTTCATTCGCGCAGCCATGAGCGGCGGGAGCCGATAGTTGCTTCTATCCTTCTCGTTGTCGTCAAGATAAAACTTGCGACTAATGGCCAACAAGAGGTTTGAACAACGGGCAAACTCCTCGTCTGTGCGCCAGGTTTGCGCCATTGTGTGCATTGCTCCGTTCAGCGGCGTGCAAGACGGTATGGGGTAAATGTAGGTGCTATATTTTGTTTTTCTGACAATCTTTTTCTCGTTGCAGAAGAAGTAGAAAAGCGACGACATGAGGTAAGAAGGCTCGAAGAACAATTCGGGTCGTTGTTCGCGCACCTTATAAAAGCGGCCTTCTATCACCTCCCTAAAATGCGAGCGGTACTTCATTTCCCCACCTCGTTGCTTGGACGTAAGGGGATAGTTGGGCAAGTCGAGTTTCAAGGATCTGTCATCCCTACCAATCCATTCGATCATTAGGTATAAACCATACAGTTCTTCGTCTTTTATGCCGCTTTCTTCAAAGAATTGCTCCCACAATTCGGGGAAAGGCAGGCTATCATAACCGCACTCTTTACTTGTGTACGCTAGGTAGCTGTCGCCCAGCACACGGTCGTCGTTCCACCTGTCCTTATATTGCCTGTCGGCATTGGCATCTATAATGGCCTCCATTTTTAGGTAAAGGTCGTGCATTTGCTCGTAGGTATAGGCAAAAATGCCGCTTAGGTCGGGTGCATCATCCTTTCCCGTAATTTTCGAGAGCATGCCTTTCAGCCCGCTTTGGGGTGCATTGTTAAAGGGGTTGGGCACTTCGGGTTCGGCTATCTCCACGGGGGTGTACAATCCGTAGCCGCCTTCTGGGCCAGGATAAACCTTCATGCCCTGGTCAGAGCCTTGCGTTGTGGGAGGTCCGAAGGCCTTAGCCAAGGCGGGCGAACCCTCGCGCAACTCGCTCAACGAGCCTTCAATGTCGGGTGCTTTCAGCTTTTGTATGCGCGCATAGCTCTCAATAAGCTGTTCGTCGGGCAGCCACAAGAGCATGGCTATAACGCGTTGGCGCGTGGTAGACACCTTCGACTTCAACTTATTCTCCAGTGTTTTTATCTGCGCCTCGTTGTAAGTTTGCTTAGGTCCAATTGCTACAAAGCGTTTAAACTTGTCGCTTTCCATAGCCACAAGGTTGTTAACCACAAACTGCGCACGGCATTCGGCACTGCCTTTGGGGAAGAAATCTTCGATGAAAGCCGTTAACGGCACACGTTTGTTGTTGCTGCCCCAGCTGTAATCGTTCATGCAGTGCACATAATACGCGGGTTGTTTCATCGTGAGGAAACGGTCGATGCAGCTTTGTTCGCCCAGTCGAGCGGCCAGATACCACAGCACGTCGGTAGTGGTAGATGTCCCTGTGTTCAAGGCAAACCATTCAAAACCGCCATAACGCAAGGTTTCGTTAGCCTTTAAGCCCTTATGCCACTCGTAAACGGTGTCGAAGAGTTGCAGGTACAGCGCATGTTCGCTGTCTGATAGGCGGGCAAAGTCGCCACGATCTACCTTTCCAAATCGCTCGGAACTATTTAGCATGTTCACCGTAAAGGCAAGCACATACTTGTCGTCGAGGTGTCGGCACAGCAGTTCGAGATGCTCTTCGCCCTCGAAGTTGTCGCTGCGATACAGGTAATATATGGCCGCCACGCGCACTTGTTGCGGGTATTGGCCATCAATAAGGTTCAGTGCGGCCCGCTCGCTCTGTTCGTAATCGTCCAAACCTGCCGTATAAAGTGCCACGTACACCAGCAAGGGGTTGTCGCCGCGATAGGCCTCTTCGCGCATTTCAGGGTTGCGGAAGAATGTGCGTATGGTGTTAAATATGGTTTTGATGTCTTTATCTTCTATTTCTTCATAGCCTAAGCCGGCCCACACTTGTACCGAACGCCTTACCGATGCGAAGCGCAACATGTTCTCTTGGTCGATGATTTGCAGCAGCCGTTCGAAGAAAGAGAGGTTGCATTCGTCGCCTGTTTCAACGATACTTTGCCTTAATCCTTCTTGCAGTTGTGCCGCTTTCAGCGTTTGCAGCAGCAGTGTGTGCAGTTCTTCTATGTTTGTTCGTTCTATACTTCGTATTAAGGCGTGCGTAAGTATGCCCACGTTGTTTTCGCTGGTAAGCACTTCGCGCGCCGCTTGTATGGCGGTTTGGTTGTTTGCCAACAAGTAAGCGGTTATCACATGTTCGAAAGATGGGCTGCCGTAGTCCCAGTCTTTCACTTGGTACTGTCCGCGTGCAAGTTGCGAGATGTCGCCTCCCAGCAGTGCGAAAACATAGAAAGCGAAGTAGGTTTCCTTTATGTCCTCTTGCCGATTTCTCAGGTTAAAGTCGCGGCGGCGCAGGCTTATGCGGTATATGCCGCGTGTGGGCGAGTACTCTCCCAGCTCGTGCAGATAGCTAGCCAGCAATTGCGACAGCTCTGTTGGCAGCAAATTGGGCAGTGCTCCGCCGCCATTTATCAGTGCGGTGGCGTTTAGCAGGGGCATTTGGGCAATGACGTCGCGATCGAAAGAATACTCGCGAAGTGAGTCTTTGTTGCTAAGCAGTTCTTTAACAAACTTCTTTTCGTACTGGTTGAGCTTGTCTTGGTCGAGGGCTTTCAGATAGTCGTGGCTCTTTGCCACTAGTTCTTTGTAAGTTTGCATATTATATATAAGGTATGGTTTAGGCATTTATTATAGGCATGTTTGCATGCGGTTTACACAAAAGGCGTTTAGAAAATCATTCGCCAACAAAGGCCGGTAAGCATGGTAAACCGGATGAACACCAGTTCGCTGTCTTCATGCAAAGCCAACGGGCCTTCCCATTGGGTAAGTTCTTCGCCGTCGGCGAACACGCGAAACAAGCCGTCGACGAAGGCTTGGTGCATGCGTTCGAGCGACTTTTCGGGCGTGTCGTTGTTGGTGGCGTAGCTCTCGGCAAAGCGTACGCGCCCCTCTTCGGCCTGCGCATCGATGTCGCTTTGCGACAAAGGCTGGTTTGTACGTTCGGCTTGGGCATCGGCCAAGCCAATCAATGTCAGTTCTTCTAGCAGTTGTTGCAGCGTTTGGGGGTGTTTGGCCAGTTCTATTTGGCGTTTTCCCAGTTCTTTTCTTCTGCCTGCATTCTTGGCTATTACATTTATTCGCATGGTTATGGTGTTTATTGTCGCTGAAAGAATGCCCGTAATAGGGGCTTGTTCATGGCACAAAGATAGCCATTTATTTTACAACTTTGTATGCGTTAGCAATCTTTAAGACAATTTACACCGCGCTATTGCTCGCAAATTCGGTATTGTTGTCGGTTTTATCTGCACCCGAAAGAGCAAGGATGCCGTTCGTTTCCTATGCCTTTCGCCAACTACATGTACAACTTTGTGCAACTTGTTTTGTTGCGATGCAATGCCATTCGGCCCCTGCGCTGCATGCACATACATGGAATAACGGCTGTTGTGGCGTTGGCATGTGGGGCAACGAAGGGCGCCAACGCATAAAGAAAAAGGGGGAACGTACGGCATGTACGTTCCCCCCTGGTGGTGTTGGTTGTTACGTGTTAGGCGTGCAGAGCCTTCGCCCTGCATGCTGATGTGTGCGCCAATGGCAGCCTATTGGGGCTGCAACTATTCGGGACAGCGCACGGCATCAACGAAACTGGGCTCTTGTCCCGAGGGCCACGAGAAGTAATAGGCGTTGAAACCATTGCCCGTAAGGTCGGTAACAACCCATTTGTCGCCCTTCTTTTGTGCCTCGTTAAAGCGCCAGTAGGCCACGAGGTCTTTCGAAGTGGGGTCTACCCAGCACACGTTGTTCTTCAATTCGGCCGCCGTTCTGGCCGTAGCCCACACGCGCGCCTCGCTCACCCAGCCCTCCATGCACCTGTCGTCGCTGGCCGACTGACCGATATAAAAGAGGTCGTTCTGACCGTATGCCTTGGCCAGGCTGATGGTTTTGCGGCTATCGGTGGTTTCGGCTTGCAGTTCGCCGTTGATGTAGATATACTTCTTGCCCGTTTCGCCGTTGTAAACACAGGCCAAGTGCACCCACTTGTCGTTGGGCAACACGTCGCGCGAGTCCATGTGGTTGGGGTCGCCAAGCTGCAACTTCCATCCATCAGCCGGCCCTCCTGCCGTTCGCAGGCAGAGATTTTCTTCCAATCCCATAACCGAATAGCACCATTTTCTGCTGTTGGCGTCCATCTTCTTGAACCTAACACGCGCCTCGAAGGTGACACTCTTCATGGCATGGGTGTCAAAGCGACCCGTGTTGTCGCTGAAATCGGCATAGTAGAATCGCCACGCCCTGTTCAAATCGGCAGCTTTGGTAACGATAACTTGGTTAACCACCACGTAAATAGTGCGCGAAGCCTCGATAACGGGCATGTCGGAGCCCTGAACGTTGGCAATGCTTAGGGGCAGAAGGTAAGTGGTGCCCGGCCGCATGGCTTCGAGATTAACGATGGTAAGCTGTGTGCCCTTATCCGAAATGTGCTTGCCGCCCTTGATGGTCTGCGTGGTGTTTTCTAGTTTATACGCATCTTGTGGCAGCAACACATAGTTCTTGTGATGCTCTTTGTTGAAACTTTCCACCAATTCGGGAGCGGCTTTCAGCTCTACGTTGATGTTTTCCTTAGCCAGTTCGCTGGCCGCCACGTTCACGGCAATGGCCGAAGGAACATCGTCTACGGTGAGTGTAGTTATTACTTCCTTGCCTTGCGTACCCACGATGTACAGTCCATCGTAGCTTTTAATGCCGTCGTTGCAGGCCGCAACCAAGAGCATGGCCAGTGCGAGGGGCAGTTTTCTGAATATCTTTTTCATTGTTTTTTGAATGCTGTTTGTTAGGGTTTTGTGGTTGCTACGTTGTCGCGATGGGTCTGCATAATCTCTATTGCCTGGCGCGTAAACTTGTAGTTGGGCCAATTGTCGTAGTCGTTCTCCATGTGATAAGTGCCGCATCCGCCCTTTCGTGTTACCTTCTTGCCGTTATATTCGGGCAAGAAATGCGCCATACCCACGAGCGAAGACACCTGCTTACCGTCTTGCAACAAATGCTGTACGCCCCCTGTGGCGGCCTTACCGCCCTCGAAAGTTTCGGCAAAGATGTACTGTTCGGGTTTCCATCCGCGTGCGGCGGCATTGTTGAAACGGCGTTGCAGGTCGGCATAGCTGCTACTGTTGTAGGCTTGCACCACGCCATAGTTAAAGTATTCGGCCAATTCGGGTTTCACATCGAAGGGCACACCGTCGATAATGAGCAGGTTAGACGTGCCGCTCTTAGGCCCGATGAACTCGCCTAGCTTCTTTACAAATATCTCCATGTTGTCGCGATAGTTGGGATACACGTTCAACGGACCTACAAGTGGCCCGGTGAAAGGCCCTCCGGCCGGGTCTTGATAGCCGGGTTCGTAGTCTAGGTCGATGCCCTGGTAGCCGTAAGCCTTCATGGTATCTACCAACGACACGGCATAACGCTCGATTGCTTCGCGCGTAACTTGGTCGTGGTTTTCGCCTTCCAAGAACTGTTTGGGGATTTTGTGGGCGAAGATGGTGAAGGTAACGCGTGTTCCTTTCACTCGCTGCACGTATTCAATGTCTTCGCGGTCGTATGTTCCACTCCAAATGGAGATGATGTCTACGCTGTCGGGCACGCTTTTAAGCGAACCAATCATGTTGGGCGACTTGGTGTTCCACCCGCCGAACCAACCGAAGAACACTTCGTGGTCTGTTCGTTGTTTGTAGGCGCGCAAGTCGGCGTAATACTGTTCACTCTTCTCTTCGGGCTTGATGATTTCAAGTGCCTCGATGCTGGTGTTGCACGAGGTGAGTGCCGCAGCAGCCAGAACCAGAGATGCAACTCCCTGGAATATGTTTGTTACGTTCATTATTATATTCTTTTTATCGGTTGACAAGTTAACACGAGTTACAGGCCCGCAGTTCTTGTCTTTATATTAACGTTGGCTTAACACAAACGCTTGTTCGTGCGTAAATGATGGTAAGTGATGTGGCTATCGGCACTATGGTTTGTCCCACCATAAGCGCGTTCCGCCCGTGTCTTCGCCCCCAAGCAGCTGCACAGCCTTTTCCACTTCGGCCCTGTTTCCAACGTATTCGCTGGCAGGGAAGGGCACACGGCGCACTTGCACGTTGGTGTTTACCTTGCCGTTGCTCAGGTTGTCTACCACGGGGAAGAGCTTTGGATAGCCCGTTCTGCGGAATTCGCTCCACGCTTCTTGGCCCAAAGGATAGATGGCAATCCACTTTTGGGTGATGATGCGTTCTAGTTTCTTCTCTTTCGTGGCGTCTTCGTCCCATGCAGGCGTGATGTCTGATGGTGCTTCTGCCGCAACACTGCTCTTCAACCCTGGGTATGCGCTGGGCTTAGCGGTGCTGGTGAAATAAGCTTCGGCGGCGCTGGCTAGTCCATATTGGTCGAGCGACGTGGTTATGCCTTGCTCGTAAAGTTCGCGTGGCGTGCCACCCATGTTCCAACCAAACAATGCGCCTTCGGCTCTGAGCAGCCAAACCTCGGCCGCAGTCATCCACACGTAGGGGGTAGAGCGGGTTATTGTGGGCATCGACAGCCTTTCATCTCCCTGAAAATCCTTACCGTTACGCATTCCGTTGCGCAATCCGCGATACACATCCCCCTTGGCTTTGGCAAAGAACTTGGGCAAGCGCGGGTCGGCAAATCCGTTAAGGTAAGCGTCCATCGTGGCGCCCATGCGGTCTTCGTTATAGCCTTCAACACTATATATGTTGTAGAAGGGGTTGTTATAGGTAAACGAAAGCGCGCCAACCGTCTGCATCACGGCGTTGTCGGCATTGTCTTCCAATACGCCATAAGCGTTGTTCACGGCCTCTTCTGCCAGTTTTTGGGCTCCATCATACACGGCGCGGCACCGCATAGCCAAGCGTAGTTTAAGCGAATTGGCAAACCTGATCCACTTCTTCAAGTCGCTTCCGTAGATGAGATCGAACTTATCCAAGGGCTTTGCGTTGGGGTTGAGCCTGTCGAAGCTCGACAAAACGCCGATAGCGTGGTTCAGTTCGGCGAAGAAACGCATGTAAACAGCCTCTTGCGAGTCGTAAGGTACGGGCGTTTGCAAGCCGAAACGGGTGTAAGGGATGGGGCCGTAGATGTCGGTTGTTTTGTGCATGGCCTCAACTTTCACTATTTCGCCCACTGCGAAAAGCACGCTGGCCGAGTCGGCTTTGAGCCGCAACTGCTGCCAATTGCTCATCAGTTTGGTGAAAGCCACCGAGAAGGGGCGGTCTTTCCAGCCGTCAGGAAAGGCGTAAGTTGTACCGTTAAAGCCGCCTTCCCAGCTTTGCGTTCCAGCATAATAGCCGGCGAACATGTTTCCAACGAGGTCTTCGGCCAGCTGAAAGTCGTTCTGGTCTTCGGGCACAACGTTGCGTTGCAAGGATGTAAGGTAGGTTCCGTGCAGGTTGTCATATCCCATCCATGCGGGGTTAGCCTTGTCGGGGTCGTCGTTAAGGCTCGAATCTAGGCAGCCAACCAAGGGCAGACATAGTGCAGGGAGCACAAAAAGAGTTTTTATTTTATTTTTCATTGTTGCTTGTTTTAGGTTGTGAAGTTTAGAAGTTCACCTTTACTCCAAAGCCCATGCTGCGTTGGCTGGGCGGCATAAAGTAATCGAACCCTTGATAATAGGTTCCCGTATTGGCAGTCAGTTCGGGGTCGAAGGGTGCACGGTTGTAAATCATCAGCAGGTTGTGGCCTGTTAGCGACAGATTTACTTTAAGCTTATTGGCAAACCAAGCCGTGGGCAGGTCGTACGAAACAGACATTTCGCGAAGCCTAACGTTGGTTGCGCTGTAAGTGTAATGCGCCAAAAGTCCCGTTCGTCCGCCAGCTACAACACCGTAATATTGTTCTGCATTCAGCAGTCCGTTGTTCACACGCACGCCGCCGGCATCGCGAGCGTCGGCCGTTTGCTTAGACACGCCGAACTGGTCCATCAGTGCTTGCGTTGCCGAAACAACCACGCCGCCCACACGTGCGTCGAACATAAAGCCCAGTTCGATGCCTTTCCATGCAAAGCTGTTGCGTAGCGAAAGGTTGTATCGGGGTGCGGCAGAGCCCACTTTCACAAAGTCGTTCTCGTCTTTCTGCACGCCTCCGTTGGCAAGGATGTTGCCTTGGTAGTCTTGTTTGAGGTGCGATGCGTAGATATCAGACATCGTTCCGCCCTTGCGCAGTATCATCTTATACGATTCGGCCGACGAAACTTCAAACTCCGTTGGCGCTTTCACGGTGGTGTTGGTGGTGCGGTCGGTTACGTATTCGGGCAACAGCTCCTTAATTTCGTTGCGGTTGAGCGAATAAACAAGGTTCGCCGTCCAATCAACCGGGCCCAGTTTTTGGTTGTAAGTGGCACTAAGTTCCACGCCCCAGTTGTTCACCTTACCTGCGTTTTCGAAAGCATACTCGTAGCCGGAGCTGGGCGGCAGCTTGTAACGGAACAGTTGGTTGTAGGTGTTGCTGTTGTAATAGGTGGCGGCGATGTTCAGTTTGTTGTCGAACAGGCGCAAGTCCATACCCAACTCGAAGGCCTTTGTCATTTCAGGTTTGAGGTGACTGGCTGGCGTAAAGGCCCCACTCTTGGGCGTTCCGTTAGACAAGGCCACGGCTTCGCGCGTAAGATAGGGCGACGGCGGGTTACCCACCTGCGCATAACTACCGCGTATCTTCCACAACGAGAAGATGTTTTTGGGCAAAGGCAACACTTCTGTGAGCAACACCGAGGCACCTACCGAGGGGTAGAACACGTTGTTGCTGCTGGTTCCGAGCAAAGTAGAGAAAAAGTCGATGCGGCCCGTTGCATCGGCAAAGAGGAAGTTGCGGTAGCCCACTTCAACCTTGGCGTAGAACGATTGGGTTTGCGTGTGCAAGTTGGCATGTGCCGTGCTGCTCTCGGTGGGCGACATGTTGGAGGGGTGGAAGAAGTTGGGTACGCGTGCCAAGTTACCTTCAAAGGTTTTGCTGGTATAGCGTTCGTCAAAGTAACTTCCACCGATGTTGGCCAAAAGGCGTATCTCATCGTTGGCAAATTGCTTGTCGATGTTAATCAGGAAGTCGAGATAGGTAGACGTGTTCTTGTCGTCTTGCGTCATCCAGTTACCTGCGGGCTTAGAGAAAAGTCCGTCGGTAGAGGCGTAAAGCTTTCGTTCGAAGTCGGTATAAGCGTTGTCCATACGCGCCCTACCCAGTATGTTGAGCCACGAGGTGATGTTCCAACGCGCCGAGAAACTGGCGATGAAACGCTCGCGATTGGTTTCAAACTTGTTCCTGTTTACAATCCAGAAGGGGTTTTGCATGCCCAAGCCCAGGTTTCCATAGGGCCAGTTCTGCGTTTTAAAGTTGCGCACGGGGTTGTACATTTCATATACGGCATAGCGATTGATGTCGTCGCTGGGCGGGAATAGGTAGGTGGGCACCAAGGGGTTGTAGAACATGCCCTGCCCAATGCCGTTGCGGGTGTTCTGCTTAACGTAAAGCAGACTGAAATCGAGCTGCAACACATCTTTAATTACGTCCCACGAGTTGCGGAAAGTAAAGTTGTAGCGGTTGTATCGGTTGTTGGGAACGATGCCGCCCGCATTAACTGCACCCACCGAAACATGGGTTTGGCTGGTTTCGCTACCCGTAGACAAGGCCACAGAGTTGGAAACATTGAAGCCCGTATTAAAGAAATCGAGCGGATTATAGCTCGAGGGGCGTTCCATTTTCTCGCCCCAGCTGGCAAATTCGCCGTCTTTTCGGCCGTAGGTGTTTTGGAACTGCGGCGTAACGAAGGGGCGAGAGAAGGTAGTGCTGTTAGAGAACGACACCTTTGGACGTCCCACCGTGCCCTTCTTCGTGGTGATAAGGATAACGCCATTGGCTCCGCGATTGCCATAAAGGGCGGCAGCCGATGCACCCGTCAGCACCGACATGCTTTCGATGTCGTCGGGGTTGATGTTCGAAATGCCGTCGCCGTCGGCCACTTCCACCGACTCGTAGAAGTTGTCGCTTTGCTTGGTGCGAAGTCCTTGCATGGGAATGCCGTCGAGAACATAAAGCGCATTGTTCTCTCCGAACAGTGATTTGGTACCGCGCATCACCACGCGCGACGAGCCTCCCACGCCCGACGAACTCTGATTAATGGTAACGCCGGCAATCTTTCCGGCCAAGGCGTTCACAAAGTTAGCGTCTCTAACGCGCGTAACTTCGCTCCCTTTCAGGTCTTGCACGTTGTAGGTAAGTGCCTTTGCTTCGCGCTTTATGCCCAGTGCAGTCACCACCACTTCGTTCAATAGTTTCTTGTCTTCTTCCAAAACGATGGTCATGGGCATGTTGGTGTTGGCCGTCAACGTTTGTGTGGCGTATCCCACATACGAAATTTCGATGGTTTCTCCATCGCCAACTTGCATCGAGAAGTGTCCGTCGATGTCGGTTATCGTACCTCCCTTGCCGCCTTTGCTGCGTACGCTAACGCCAACAAGCGGTTCGCCGTTGGCGTCGGTAACGGTTCCTGTAACCGTTTTGCGCGTGCTTTGCTGCAAAGATGTTGCGTTAGGCTGCGTGTTGCTTGTGCCGGCCATAGCCCATGCCATAGGCGAAAGGGCCAGCCAAGCCACCAATACCGCCCTATTTGCCACGGGCGGCAATGCGTAATAGTGTTTTAGCATCTTCTTTGTGTTTGTTATATAAATGTTGATCGTTATACCTATTTGGCTTTTAGCAGATTTTGCGTGCAAAGGTATAACAATAAATTGGTCTGACAAACAAAAGCAACGAACACGAAATGCGGCCGCGCTTACAGGTTGAAAGCACCGTGCAAAGGTTTGCGCACATGTTAGAAGGGCTGCTTGTCAAAGCACAAGCAATATGAAACACAAAACAAAGAACAACGAACAAAAAGAAAATTACATCTTTTTCTGCATGCTTGTACGCGTTATGAGAACACGCGCCACAAGTTCCCGAATGGAAGAACGCCACCCAAGCGCCAAACCTCCACAGCGACTTCAAGCCCCATCCAACGGCCGAACATAGTTATATTGCGTGCTTTTCTTTCCACTTTTAAAAGCCCATTCGGCCACAAACGCCAAACCAATGGGCACAAAAAAAGGGATTCCGCTGAATCCCAACCTTTTGTTAACCTTAAATCTAATACCATGAAAAACACATTGCAAAGTTAGGCATTTATTTTATAACTTGCAAGTTTTTGGGCGATTATTTTTGAAAAACGTGAGCTTTTTGGCCTAAATCAAACAAATTATCTTCCTGAAAGTAAGATTGAATGTGCGCCTTACGGTGCAGATTGGATGTGCAAGTTTCTGCACAACAAAAGGCCTGTTCGCTGTTCCTTGCAGCCCATTGCGTGCAACGATTTCGCCCGCCCCACCCTAATACTTGCCGCTTTTCTTTGTGGTTTTCGCAACAAGTGGTAATTTTGCAGGCAGCGAAAGCGTGAAAGGTAAAGGCAAAAGCTTTGGCTTAGCAAGCTAGGAAACTAGACAACAAAAACTAGATCGCCAGGAAACTAGGAAACTAGATAACTAGAAACCAGGTAAATCTAGAAAATCTAGAAAATCTAGAATAACTAGGACAACTAGAAACCCTAGCCCACCTAGCCCACCTAGCCCACCTAGATAACATTATGGAATCATTAAAAGAGAAAACAGCCAAGGGTTTATTTTGGGGTGCACTCAACAACGTGATGCTCCAAGTGATAGGCGTGACGATGGGTATCGTGATGGGACGATTGCTCAACGCCACCGACTATGGCATGATGGCCATGATAAGCATCTTTGCGTTGGTGGCCAACGACCTGCAAAACAGCGGGTTCAAGGCTGCGCTGAACAACATCAAGCAACCCCAACACCGCGACTACAACTCCGTTTTCTGGTTTAACATCGCCATGGGGGGTGGCCTTTACGTGCTACTTTTCTTCCTTGCGCCACTCATCGCCAGCTACTACCACACCCCCGAACTCATTCCGCTGTGCCGTTATGCCTTCCTATCCCTCATCTTTTCCAGTTTCGGCACAGCCCAATCGGCCTATCTCGCCAAGAACATCATGGCCAAACAAGTGGCCAAAGCCAACCTCACAGGCACCTTCGTGTCTAGCTCTGTGGCCGTATGGATGGCATGGAGCGGTTACGGCTATTGGGCTTTCGCCACGCAAACCAACCTTTACGTGCTCATCAACACCCTACTCTATTGGCACTACTCGCATTGGCGACCCACATTCAGCATCGATTGGCAACCCGTTAGGCACATGTTCAAGTTCAGCAGCAAGCTATTGTTCTCGTCGATACTCACCGACATCAACAACAACATCATGAACCTGCTGCTCGGCCACTATTATTCGGCATCCAGCACAGGCGCCTACAACCAGGCCTACCAATGGCATTCAAAGGCCTACTCCCTAATACAAGGCATGCTTACACAGGTGGCGCAGCCCGTATTGGTAGACGTTGGCGACGAACGCGAACGGCAATTGCGCATACTTAGAAAGATGATGCGGCTGGCGGCCTTGCTCTCCTTCCCCTTGCTTTTCGGTTTGGGCATGGTAGCGCACGAGTTTATCACCGTGGCCATCACCGAGAAGTGGGCGCGAAGTGCAGAATACATGCAACTGCTTTGTATTGGTGGCGCTTTCGTGCCTTTGTCGTTCTTGCTTTCCAATTTAGTAATAAGCAAGGGCCGCTCGTCTGTTTACCTATACGTAAACCTTGGCTTAGGCGTTACGCAAGTGGTGGCCATGCTTTCGCTCTATCCCTTCGGCATCAAGTGGATGATATGCGCCTTGGTTACGCTCAACATCATCTGCTTTGGCGTTTGGGGACTGTTCGCCCGCCGATTGGCCGACTACAAACTTCGCTTTTTGGCTTTCGACACGATGCCTTTCGCCCTCGCCGCCCTCGGCGTTATGGCCTTAACATGGTTCGCCACGCAAACAATCACCCTGTTGCCCTTGCTGCTTGGCGTGCGCATTGTCGTTGCAGGCCTGCTATATCTCGGCATCATGAAGTTGGCCAACGTGGACGTGTTCAACGAAATGGTGGCCTTTGTTAGGCGAAAGAAGATATAAGCCTGCGCCAAAACGATGAAGATGACAAGCGATTGCACAAAGAAACAATACACCATAATTAATAAAGAAACAACATGCGGACGAATAAAAAAACGATGTTACTAGCCCTATTAACCCTCATGGCATGGGTAAACGGCATGGCGCAAGAGCAGCTTTCAACCCCCGCGCAAGTACTCTCGCCCGTGATAAACGCCGACGGCAGCGTCACTTTCAACCTCTTTGCCCCACAAGCAAAGGCCGTTAGCGTTAGCGGCGATTTCCTGCCCAAGCAGGACACGCAAGGAACGAAGACAGAAAACCAAATTACTAAGCAAGCACCATTGCAGAAGAACGAGCAAGGCGTATGGACTTACACCACGCCGCCCCTTGCTCCCGAACTATACGCCTACGCCTTCGACGTAGATGGACTGCGAATAACCGACCCGGCCAATGTGTACACCAGTCGCGACATTGCCACACTGAGCAGTATCTTCATCATATCCAACAAGCAAAGCGACAAAGGCCACATGTACAGCGTTAACGAAGTGCCGCACGGCAACTTATTCAAAGTTTGGTATCGCAGCGATGCTTTGGGAATGAACCGCCGCATGACCATCTACACGCCAGCAGGCTACGAACAGGGCAAGGCTTACCCCGTGCTATACCTGCTACACGGTGCAGGCGGCGACGAAAACGCATGGAGCGAGCTAGGGCGAGCCGCGCAAATAATGGACAACCTTATCGCCACAGGCAAGGCCAAACCCATGATTGTGGTGATGCCCAACGGCAACCCCAACTGTCAGGCGGCTCCCGGTGAGTGGTCCTTTGGCATGTATAGACCTTCGTTCATGGGCGAAACAGGGCCTAAAACCGCCTCGGCAATGAGCATGGAAGAGAGTTTTATGGACATCGTAAAATACGTTGACAGCCACTATAAAACCATCAAAAACCGCAACGGGCGTGCCGTTTGCGGACTTTCAATGGGTGGTGGCCACACCTTTGGCATAAGCAGGCTATACCCCACCACCTTCCACTACTACGGACTTTTCTCTGCCGCCATCTATACAGGCAGACACATCAACCCCTTGGGTGCTCCGCTGTACGCCAAAATGTGTACCGACAAGGCTTTTCAGGCACAGATGCAACGGCTGTTTGCAAGCAAGCCCAAACTTTTTTGGATTGCCATTGGCAACACCGACTTCCTTTATCAGATGAATGTAGACCTTCGCCACTTCCTCGACGACAACCATTATCCATACCAATATGTGGAAACCGATGGCGGACATATATGGCGCAATTGGCGAATTTACCTTACAATGTTTGCGCAAAAGGTGTTTAAATAGTGTGAGGTTGCGGTATGTAGGAGCCACAAACGGCCTTATCCACCTACCCTCCTTGCTTTAAACACAGCTAAGAGCCACACGAGGAACAACGATTAAACCTTAGCGGGGAGCGTTAAGAACACGCCCAAAGAAAGGCATTACATCGTTAAAAACAGCCCCCAAACAAGTTGCCTAGCTACAAAAAAATCGCCATATACACAGGCAACAACAGCGTTTTCTCATCACGTTTCAAATCTTTTGTATAGATAAGGTACCGCTTGTCTACCACATGAGAGAACTTCTCACAAAACACATCGAGCGAAACGTGGCTGTTATAGCCCGAAGACTTCACTTCTATGGGATGCAATTTCGTACCTCGCGAAAGTAGGAAATCAACCTCATAGTTGTGCGTGGCATCTTTTGCCCATGTGTAATAAAACAGCTTATTGCCCGAAGCAGCAAGCATTTGGGCAACAACATTTTCATAAACAAAACCTAGATTGGTGCTAAGTTTGTCGTTCAACAACTTCTGATAAATAACATTCTCGGTGTTACTTTTATCCCAAAAGGCAAGCGTAACAAACAAGCCCGTGTCTGCACAGAACACCTTGAACCGCGAAAGGTTTTTTGTTAACGACATGCCCACATTGGGTTCGTTCGAGTGATACGAAATAAGCACAGTCTTACTATCTTCCAAATCTCTCATCAAATCCATCAGTTTATCCCCATCAACCCTGCCAAGCACAGAATACGGCTTATATCTACCATTGGCTTTGCTTAGCTGAGCGGGTATCTCCATAAACAGTGTTTCCAAACGTCCTGTTGGGTCTAACTTCTGAAAATCGGCCTGATAAATATTGATAATGCCACGTTTCACACGGTCTACCAAAGCAAAATTATTCGTTTCAAGATAGGTTTCTACGGCTTGGGGCATACCGCCAATGAGCATATAAAGCCTAAAATCGCGTATCTTATCGCGATGGGCCTTATCCAAAGGCAGTCTTTTTTCGTAAAAAGTACGTAGCAATGGCACGGTCGCATCATCGCCCAAAGCCCATCGAAACTCCTCATAATCCATAGGATAAAGCGTAACACGCTCTTCTTCGCTGGGCAAAGTGATGTCTTTTGTGCTCTTCTTTACACTGAGAAGCGAACCTGTTTCAATATAATCGTAACGGCCGTCTTTAACCAAATATTTAATGGCTTGGCGAGCGAGGGGGCAGTTTTGCACCTCGTCGAAGACGATAACCGACTGCCTTTCTTTTAATACAACGTTGTAGATAGCTTGAAGTTGCAAGAAGAGAAAGTCCTTATCCATAATGTTGCTGAACAAAGACTTCACTTCATCAGACGCGTCGTTGAAGTCGATAAGTATGTACGACTTGTACTCGTTTTTAGCAAACTGTTCAACAAGCGTTGATTTACCCACGCGCCGAGCACCCTCTATCAAAATGGCCGACTTGCCATTCTGAACACGTTTCCACTCTAGAAGTCGCTCATACAACTTGCGTTTGAATATTCGTTCCATTGCCCACTACCTATATTTTACTTCACAAATTTAGCCTATATTTTTGATTTACCAAAATGTTTTTGGGCAAAAACCCGAAAAACACCGAAATGTTTTGGGGCAAAAACCCGAAAAACACCGAAATGTTTTGAGATAACAAATTGGCAAGATGTGGTGCAATGCGGCTTTATTGGTGGCTTTACAAGGACGTGGGAGAGCAACAACCTATTAAAAAACAAGGGATTGAAACTCTCCCTCGCGCGTATATCATTAAGGTGTAAGGCTTTTGGCTTGGAAGATTATACACAAAACTGCTCGCGAAGTAAATTTAGGAAGACATTCTGCATGCGCAAAATATTGTTAAGTTCATTGCCTTTTCGTTCTTTTCCGTTGTCAATGCGCAACTTATTCCGTACCTTCACACCCAGATAGACACTGCTAATTTATTATGGACAAAAAAGAAATCGTTACAAAAATAATTGAAGTAGTAAAGCCTCATCTTGAAGAACTAGGTTTTAGCTTAAAGCGTTCGAACTGTTTCGAGAAAAGGAAGAACGGCAGTTTATATATTTATGAGATTGACGTTGCCAAAACAAGTTCCCACTATTCGCTACACCTAAAACTTAGGTTACAGAACAAAGACATTGCAGACAGCGTTAATAGCGTGCTTAAAAATGTTCTAACAGACCCACGAATGAAATACCCTAGCAATTTCACGGCAAAGACAATCGCAGAGATTCTGAAAGCAAGAACCTTGAATAAAGATGTTTATGGGCTTACCGATTGGAGGTTCTTTAAGAACGAAGAGCAATCGTTGGAAGATTTCAACAATCAATTTTCTATTTGGTTCTCTGTGTTTGAGAACATAGAAGACAAGGAGAACTGGGAATTTCAACTCACCGAAAGTGTAGGCTTTGCCCAAAAGTGGTTTGATTTAGTTGATAACGACGAGTATTTGATAGAACATACCGATAACGTTGCAATGGTGTTATTAAAAAGAAGAAACGATGCCTACCGATTAAAAAACAAATACGAAGAGATTTATAATAGGGAAAAATCGCAAAACAGGGACACAACAGAGCTGAAACTGTTTTACGAACATCTTCTGTTAGAACATTAAAAGCTTGTCTTACAAACGTTTACAACCAAAGCAAAAGCGGGTTTTGGGGTAACAAAGAACGTCATTATCGACGAGTGTATGAGGTAAACGCCATTCTAATTGCCATTTGTAGCATGCCAACCACTAAGTGATAGCTGGCACAAAAAATGTTAACCACTTCGTTGTTTGGTTTAAAATGAAACTTATCTATCCCTTATACAACTCATAAATCCACGTACTTAACAACTCATGAACTCACAAACACATGAACTGGACAACCCACGAACTCATAAACTTATGGACTGAACAACTTATAAACCCATAAACTCGCTGCCTTAATAAGCCACAAACGCAATAGCTTATAAGCTCACAAATTCAATAGCTCATAAATCTACAACCCTATAAACTTAAAATATTTTTACAAAACACACCCTTGTCGCCACCCCATTCTAGCGAAAAAAAAGCATCAAAAACAAGGTTTTAGGGGTAAATTTCGGCTTTACGCACTCTCGTTTTTGTCATTTTTTTGGCATAACCCCTGCATTTTGCACCATTTCGCCTTTCTATTTTGGTTGGCATCCCATTATTTTGTTCGCCCAAATACCTGCATTTAGCCCCTAAAACCCCACTTTTTAATGGCCATTTTGCCCCTTTCAGTCATGTTTTTCATGGTTCTACAAGGTTATGTTTATACCATTACGATGTATTTTTATGCTTTTCGTTTCGCATTTAGCAGCATTTTGCACGGCATTTAGCAGCATTTTACCTTGCGTTTAGCGGCATTTTACCTTGCATTTAGCACCAAAACGCACTGCATTTAGCGGCATATTGCACCGCGTTTAGCACCAAAATGCACTGCATTTAGCTGCAAATAGCCCCAAATTTGGTGCAAACGGCCATTCTATTTAATAAAAATTCATTTTGGCAGCATTCACAACAACGCTCTTTTAGCACCAAAACAAACCCTCGCGAGAATTGAAAATTTGCGGTCGGGTTCACGATTGGTGGAGAAAAAGGGCACTCATAATGTTAAAAATCGCGCCGAAAATTTTACACATGGTAAGATATAATCGCTATTGGCCTATGTTTTTCTAAACTTTTATGCCAAGTTCTAAAAACTGCGTTGCCTTTATTGTATGGCTAGTTTGTAGCCGAGCTGTTATGGCTTAGTTCTTGAAGGAGCATCACGCACGATGCCATTGAAAGAGCAATGGCAAGATGCCGAACAAAAATAAACAAGCCAGTGAAGAGCGATACAAGGAACAGCGATTGAACCTTAGTGGGGATTTTCTAGCCCCTGCCTTATCTAAACCTTTTCGTTTTTGCGCATAACAGCTCCCAATAATTTAACCCCTGCACAGCCTTCTCTAACCCTGATACAACATCAGAAAACAGCCATATTTTATAATCTATATCAATAAATAAGGCCATAAAAAGTGTTTTTTAGAGTATTTATTGTACGTTTTTGAACAAATCATTACTTTTGCATAGCATTTCAGAGATGAAGGTTGTATCATTAAACTAGCGGGGGCGATGGGTGGTTGTTTGATTGCTTGTTCGCATTCCTTCCATTTTACACTCGCACTACAACAATTAGACAATCAATCTCTTTGAAAACACCCCGTCTATCCCCCTGGGCCGATGCTGAACGCATACGTTCAACGTTGACTTCTGGGGGATAGTCATGTTTATAGGTTGCGAACATTTAGCTGGCAAGTGGGCTAGGTGTTTCTAGATATACTAGGGTTTCTAGGTATTCTAGGGTTTCTAGTTATTCTAGGCTTGCTAGTTGTTCTAGGCTTGCTAGTTGTTCTAGGCTTTCTAGTTATTCTAGGTTTTCTAGTTGTTCTAGGCTTTCTAGTTGTTCTAGGCTTTCTAGTTGTTCTAGGCTTGCTAGTTGTTCTAGGCTTTCTAGTTGTTCTAGGTTTTCTAGTTATTCTAGGTTGGCTAGTTATTCTAGGTTTTCTAGTTATTCTAGGTTTTCTAGGCATCCTAGTTATTTAGCTACATTAGGCCTGCTAGTTCATCGGTGGGGCGCAGCCATCTTTTCACCCTTTCACCCTTTCACCCTTTCACCTTTAAAAGGGGCGCAGCCATTTTTTCACCTTTTCACCCTTTCACCTTTTCACCTTTAAACGTTTCTTTCTCTTACAAAAATGTTTCATGAACGATTTTTGCAAGCATTTGAACGATTATTGCATGCCTTTTACACGCGGTTGCACTAAATTTGCCAACGCAGAAGATGGGGAGAAAGCGCAACGGAATTGACATAAATCAATTATTCTTCAGAGCCGCATCAGACGATGAACAGACGTGCTGACCCACACCTATAAGCAACAATCCTACATTTATAAAACCTAATTACGCAACAAGAAATGAAGCAGCTACGAACTCTTCTTATCATCGCGATGGCTATTTTCGTATGCGCCCTTGCCCATGCGCAAGGCGTAAACGTTAGTGGAAAGGTTACTTCGGCCACCGACGGCGAACCCATCACGGGCGCATCCGTTGTGGAGAAAGGAACCACACGCGGAACTGTCACCGACATCGACGGCAATTTTAAACTCGAAGTGAACAGCGGGGCAACGCTGGTCATATCTTACTTGGGGTTTAAAACCATTGAAGTGAAGGCCACGCCAAGCATGAACATCGCCTTGGAAGAAAACGCCAAGAGCCTGAACGAAGTGGTGGTTACAGGCTATACCACCCAACGCAAGGCCGACTTAACGGGTGCCGTGTCGGTGGTTAACGTCGACGAACTGGCCAAACAAAACGAAAACAACCCCATCAAAGCCTTGCAAGGACGTGTGCCGGGCATGAATATCACCGCAGATGGCGCACCTTCGGGACAAGCCACGGTGCGTATTCGCGGTGTGGGTACGCTTAACGACAACGACCCGCTGTATATTATAGATGGTGTTCCCACGAAGGCAGGCATGCACGAACTGAACGGAAACGACATAGAAAGCATACAGGTGCTTAAAGATGCTGCATCGGCCAGCATCTACGGAAGTCGTGCCGCCAACGGCGTTATCATCATCACCACCAAGCGAGGCAAGAGCGGGCGCATACGTGTAGACCTAGACGCCTCCATCTCGGCCGCCACTTACGTACACAAGCTTGATGTGCTTAATGCCAAGGAGTATGGCCAGGTGATGTGGCAAGCCTACGTTAACGATGGCATGGACCCCAACACCAATGGTTTGGGCTATCATTTTAATTGGGGATACGATGCGCAAGGCCTGCCCACATTGCAGGGAATGAGCATGAAGAAGTATCTAGACGTAGCCGGAAAAACACCTGCGGCAGACACCGACTGGTTTAACGAAACCACGCGCACGGGTATTGTGCAGCAATATAACGTAGCAGTGAGCAACGGTTCAGAGAAAGGCAGTTCGTATTTCTCTTTGGGATATTACAACAATCAGGGCATTATCAAGCAAAGCGACTTCAACCGTTTCTCGGCCCGAATGAACACCGAATATAAGCTTATCGGCAAATTACTTACCGTTGGCGAGCATTTCACGCTAAACCGTACATCAGAAGTGCAGGCCCCTGGCGGTTTCCTCTCCAACGTTTTGCAGTTCAACCCCTCGCTACCTGTGCGTACAACAGATGGTAATTGGGGCGGACCTATGGGCGGTTATCCCGACCGTTACAACCCCGTGGCCGTGTTAGAGCGCAACAAAGACAACCGCTACACCTACTGGCGCATGTTCGGCGATGCTTACATCAACCTAAACCCCTTCAAAAACTTCAACCTGCGTTCCACTTTTGGCTTGGATTACAGTCAAAAGATGCAACGTTTCTTCACCTATCCCGTTACCGAAGGCAACGTGGCTAAGAACACCAACGCCGTTGAACCCAAGCAAGAGCATTGGACAAAATGGATGTGGAACGCCGTGGCTACCTACAACGTGGAGAGCGGCAAGCACCGCGCCGATGCCATGGCGGGTATGGAGCTTAATCGCCAAGACGACGTTTACTTCTCGGCTTATAAGGAAGGGTTCCTCATTCTCTCGCCCGATTACATGTGGCCAAGCGCAGGTGTAGGCACATCACAAAGTCGTGGCGGCGGTTCGGGTTACTCACTGGTCTCGTTCTTTGGCAAACTCAACTATAATTACGACGACCGCTATATGGCATCGCTCACCCTTCGCCACGACGGTTCATCGCGTTTCGGCAAGAACAACCGCTACGCCACCTTCCCCGCACTATCGCTTGGTTGGCGTATCAACCGCGAACGATTTCTCAATCGTGCCTCGTGGATAGACGATCTGAAACTGCGTGCCTCGTGGGGACAAACGGGCAACCAAGAAATATCCAACATCGCACGCTACACCGTGTATGTTAGCAACTACGGCGTGAACGAAAACGGCGGTCAAAGCTATGGCACATCCTACGACATTGCAGGCACCAACGGCGGTCGCACACTCGATTCGGGCTTTAAGCGCGACCAAATAGGAAACGACAACATTAAATGGGAAACCACCACGCAAACCAACTTGGGTGCCGACTTCTCGTTCTTCAACGCCACACTCTACGGAAGTGTAGACTGGTACTATAAAAAAACGCGCGACATACTTGTGCAAATGGTCGGCATTGCCGCCATGGGCGAAGGCAGCACGCAATGGATTAACGCCGGAGAGATGGAAAACCGCGGCGTGGAACTGAACTTAGGCTATCGCAACAACACCGCTTTTGGCCTTAAATACGACCTAGCCGCCAACCTATCGACCTATCGCAACAAGATAACTAAGCTTCCAGAAACCGTGGCAGCTAACGGAACGTTCGGCGGAAACGGCGTAAAGAGCGTCATTGGGCATCCTATGGGCGCGCAAGTGGGCTATGTGGCCGACGGCATTTTTAAGAGTCAGGCCGAAGTAGACAACCATGCGCAACAGCAAGGAGCGGCCCCTGGCCGAATTAGATACCGCGACTTGGACGGCGACAACAAGATAACCGAGGCCGACCAAACGTGGATTTACTCGCCCGTGCCCAAGTTCAGCTATGGCCTTAACGTCTACTTAGAGTACAAAGGCGTAGACCTCACCATGTTTTGGCAAGGCGTTCAGGGTGTAGACATCATCTCAGACTTGAAGAAAGAAACCGACCTTTGGGCCGGTCTGAACATCGGTTTCTTGAACAAAGGCCGTCGTTTGCTGGGCGCATGGAGCGCATCCAACCCCTCAAGCGACATTCCCGCCCTGTCGTTATCCGACAATGCCAACGAGAAACGCGTGTCGAGCTACTGGGTTGAGAATGGTTCGTACCTCAAACTACGCACCCTACAGCTAGGTTATAACCTGCCCCAGGCCGTGGTTAAGAAACTCATGATGGAACGCCTGCGCCTTTATGTAAGCGCGCAAAACCTGCTCACCATCAAGAGCAGCAGCTTTACGGGCGTTGATCCGGAGAACCCCAACTTTGGTTATCCCATCCCCTTGAACCTTACTTTCGGCCTAAACGTCACTTTCTAAACGTTCAATCACAATGAAAAAAGCAACCATCATATTAGCCCTTTGCGCCATGCTGGCATCTAGTTGTAGCGACTTTTTGGGCGAACAGAAACCACAGGGCACGCTAAACAACGACCAAGTGAAAGATGCCCGCTACGTGGACAAGCTGGTTATATCGGCCTATGCCATCTGGATTTCGGCCGAAGACATCAACTCATCGTTCTCGATGTGGAACTTCGACGTACGTTCTGACGATGCCTATAAGGGTGGAAACGGCACGAGCGACGGCGATGTGTTCCACCAACTGGAAGTGTCGCAAGGCATACTTACCACTAACTGGAACATCAGCGACATGTGGCAACGGCTGTACAACGGCATATCGCGTGTAAATACCGCCATCGAGCTGCTGCAACAAACCGATGCAGCCAACTATCCACTGAAAGAACAGCGCCTGGCAGAAATGAAATTTCTACGCGCCTACGGTCATTTCTTGCTCAAAAGGCTATACAAATTCATCCCCTTTGTAGTAGATCCAAGTCTGACGAGCGAACAATACAACAACCTTTCGAACCGCCAATACAGCAACGACGAGGGTTGGGCACTCATTGCCAAAGACCTTGAAGAGGCCTATAACGTGCTGCCCGCACGCCAAACAGAAGTGGGTAGGCCCTCGAAAGCCGCTGCTGCCGCTTTCTTGGCCAAGGTTTACCTGTACAAGGCCTACCATCAAGACAACGAAAACAGCAACGAAGTGACCTCTATCTCGACAGAAGACCTGCAAAAGGTGTTGCAATACACCGCACCCGACATCTATGCCGCAGGCGGATTTGCATTGGAAAGCGATTTCCACAACAACTTCCGACCCGAACCGCAGTACGAAAACGGACCCGAAAGCATTTGGGCCATGCAGTATTCGATGAACGACGGAACAACATACGGCAACCTCAATTGGAGCTACGGACTGATTGTGCCCAACATTCCTGGCGTTACCGACGGCGGCTGCGACTTCTATAAGCCTAGTCAAAACCTCGTAAACGCCTATCGCACAGACAACGCGGGGCTGCCCCGAATAGACGACTTTAACAAGGCCGACTACGACAAGAGCCGCGATTATGCCGACCCACGCCTGTTCCTCACCGTGGGCATGCCCGGCTTGCCCTACGAGTTTAACCGCGATTTCATGATGGACCGCTCTGCAACATGGAGCCGCTCGAACGGTCTTTACGGCTATTACGTAACCTTAAAACAAAACGTCGACCCCAAAAGCGGATACCTTATTAAAGGTTCGTGGTGGGGAACGCCCATGAATCGCATCGTGTTCCGCTACGCCGACGTGCTGCTCGAACGTGCTGAGGCCTTGGCCCAACTAGGCGGGAGCCATCTGCAAGAGGCACTGGCACTGGTTAATCAGCTGCGCAGAAGGGCCAAACAAAGCACCGCCGCCATAGCCAACTACGAGTCGCAATATGGCGTTAGGCTCAATGTTGGCCAATACACAGGCAGCTACAACCAAGCCCAAACACTCAAAATCGTGAAAATGGAACGCCGATTGGAAATGGGCATGGAGAGCGAAAGGTTCTTCGACCTCGTGCGTTGGGGCGAGGCAGCCAGTGTCATTAATAAGTATTACGCCGAAGAAGCCAACGATTGCGCCATATATAACGGTGCCCACTTCACCGCCAACAAGAACGAATACCTGCCCATACCCCATGCACAGGTGGCCGCATCGAAAGGTAATTACAAACAAAACATAGGAGATTGGTAACGATGAAAACCCTGATAACCCAAATCGTGATGGCCTTTGCCACGCTCGTTGCCATCACGGCGTGCAGCGAAAGCAACGTTAGCGACCTGCAACTGGGTGGCGACTGCAACGTGCAAGCCCTTGCATTAGACAGATACGAAGGCACAACCCACCTGCCTACACGCAGCATAACCGTGCGTGTTCCACAAAGTTATGATGTTAGCAACATGGAACTTACCACCCTGCAACTTAGCGCAGGCGCAACGGCCAACATCAAACTGGGCGACCATCTGGACTTTACCACGCCCCGAACGATGCGTGTGCGTAACGCCGACGTGTACGAAGACTGGACCATCAGCGTGCGCCGCGACGAGGCAAAGATAACAAGTTTCAAGATAAACGACCTGTATACGGGCATCATAGACGAAGGGGCAAGAACCATTTCGGTTTATGTTCCCGAGGCACTCAACCTCTCTTCGCTCGTTCCCACATTCACTTTGAGCGACAATGCCACAGCCTCTATCGCTAGCGGAGTGGCCACTAGCTTTGCCAAACCTGTGCAAATAACCGTTACCAACAACACCGCTACCACCACCTACACCGTAACCGTTACGAAGATAGGCAAGCCCGAAGTGGTGTTCGTGGGCTTAGCACAGAGCATGGACCAACTAAACATCGAAGAGCTAACGGCTTGTCGCTGGATGTTGGCCAACGTACCCAACTCGCTTTACGTCTCGTTCGCCGACATTAAGAACAAAAACATAGACCTAAGTGCCTGCAAGGTGATATGGTGGCACTACCATAAGGACGGCGGAGTGGATGGAAAAGAGGCCTTCGAGAAAGCTGCACCTGCCGCAGTAGAGGCATCGGTAGCCCTACGCGACTACTACAACGCAGGCGGTTCGTTCCTCTTTACACGCTATGCCACCAACATGCCGGCCTTCATCGGTGCGATGAAGAACGACGCCGTGCCCAATAACTGCTGGGGACAGAATGAGGCCGAGGCCGAAACAGTGGGTTCGCCGTGGAGTTTCTCTATGCGCGGACACACCGATAACGCGCTTTACCGCAACCTCGTGATGAAGAGCGACGCCCCCAACGACGTGTTTACCTGCGACGCTGGCTATCGCATCACCAACTCGACAGCCCAATGGCACATCGGTGCAGACTGGGGCGGGTATGCAGATTACGACACGTGGCGCAACAAAACTGGTGCGCGCGACCTTGGATATGGTGGCGATGGCGCCATCGTGGCATGGGAAATACCGGCCAACGGCACCAAGGGCGGCATCGTCTGCATTGGTTCGGGCTGCTACGACTGGTACAGCATCGACCCCGTAACGCCACATTATCACCAAAATGTAGCGACATTAACGCGAAACGCCATCAACCTTCTTAAACGATAAACCCAGCAACAATGAACAAAACAGCATATATCATCGCCTCGTTTGCATTGCTAGCCACACCGCTAGCAAGCTGCGAAAGCGACGCGCCAATAGTTGAAGAGCGCGACTGGCAGGGAACAACAACCTTCTTCCAATCTGTAGACGACAAGAAACAAGACACCTATTACAAGCCATTTGCAGGTTTCGTGGGCGACCCCATGCCCTTCTTCGACCCCGTGGCAAAGGATTTTAAGGTGCTTTATCTGCAAGATTATCGTCCCAATCCTGCTGCAACCTATCACCCCATTTGGGCGGTCAGCACCAAAGACGCAGCTCACTACACTTCGTTAGGCGAACTGATACCCTGCGGAGGGGCTGCCGAACAAGATGCGGCATTGGGCACAGGCTCTACCATCTACGACGAAACGCAGCGCACTTACTACACTTTCTACACCGGCAACAAGCATCAGCCACGCCAAGGCGACAACGCACAGGTGGTGATGGTGGCCACTTCTGCCGACTTTAAGACATGGACCAAGAACCAAACGTTCGCCATTCGCGGCAACGACTATGGTTATAGCGCCAACGATTTCCGCGACCCTTACGTATATAAGGCCGAAGATGGCAGCGGTTATCGCATGCTCGTGGCCACCTATAAGGATGGAAAAGGCGTGTTGGCAGAGTTTTCTTCGGCCGACTTAAAGGTGTGGAAGCACGTTGGAGTGTTTATGACAATGATGTGGGATCGCTTTTACGAGTGTCCCGACCTCTTCAAAATGGGCGATTGGTGGTACTTGGTGTACAGCGAAAAGCATGCTGCCGTGCGCCGCGTGCAATACTTCAAGGGGCGCACCCTCGACGAATTGAAGGCTGCAACGGCCAACGACGCAGGCAAATGGCCTGACGACCACGAGGGATTTCTCGACAGTCGCGGTTTCTATGCAGGCAAAACGGCTAGCGACGGCACCAACCGCTACATCTGGGGATGGTGTCCTACGCGTCCCGGAAACAACAATACGGATGTTGGGGCTTATCCCCACGAGCCCGAATGGGCAGGCAATCTAGTGGTGCATCGCCTGATACAGCATGCCGACGGCACGCTAACGCTCGGCGAAGTGCCTGCCATTAGCACGCAGTTTGGCCAAAACGCCGCCCCCAAACTGATGGCGCAAAGCACGCAAGGGGTAACGCAAGACGGTGCCAACCTTAAACTGCAAGGCGAGGCTTGGGCACTATTTCCCCGACTGGGACAGGTAAACCGCATCAGTTTCACCGTAAAAACGGCCGCCAACACCGATAAGTTCGGCATCTCGCTTGTTCGCGGCAGCGACTCGGAAAAGTGGTACACCCTAGTGGTTAACCCCGAAGGAGCCGACAAACGCAAGGTGAACTTCGAGGAAGAAGGACCGAAGGGTAAGGGCTTTGTTGAGGGAATAGACGGCTATGTGTTTGCCCGTCCGACCGACAACACCTATAATGTAACCATATACACCGACAACAGCGTGTTGGTGATGTACATCAACGATGTGTGTTGCTACACCAACCGCATCTACAACATGGCCAAAAACTGCTGGAGCATCAACAGCTATGGCGGTGAAGTGAACGTTAGCAACCTCAACGTAGGTACAACTAAATAACCAACTTATCACTCAACGGGTTGTCTTTGGCCACGTGTCGCAGGCAACCCGTTGTTCGCACACAGCGCATTGCCCCGTTAATAAACATTAATCCGCCCATATCCGATGCGTAAAAACTTGGCATTTAGCCCACTTAGTTTTATCTTTGGAGCAGAGAATTATAACTATGCATAACCTAACGCGCATCGCCTAAACCGCAACAACCATTCAAGATTATGGCACAGAGACTAACCAAACCCATGCTTAGGCTTGCAACAACCCTCTTGTTGCTCTTTGTGGCGCATGCCATTGCCCACGCCGACAACCCCAAAAAGATGAACATGCTCAGCAAAAACCATTGCATGCTGGCTTTCGATACGCCCACAACGCGCTACTTGCTGTTGCCCGTTGAGGAGAAAGCAGAGCTTTGCAACCTGCGACTTATCGTAGACAACAACGCCATCGAAACGTTTAACGTGCGCTTGGCGGCCGACCACGTAGACTATTTCGTGCCACTTGCCCTCGATGTTGTTAAGGGGAAACCCTTCGTCCTTGACGTGCATGTGCAGGGCGATGTTCGTAAGAACGGCAACCTAAACGACTATGTGTGCTGGAAAACCATGTCAATGGCCGACAACTTCGACACTACCAACCGCGAAAAGTGGCGTCCGCTGTACCATCACACACCGCCCTACGGATGGATGAACGACCCCAACGGACTGTTTTATAAAGACGGTCTGTACCACCTTTATTACCAATGGAACCCCTACGGCTCGCAGTGGGAGAACATGACGTGGGGCCACAGCGTTAGTAAAGACCTTGTGCATTGGGAAGACCGAGGCACGGCCATAGCCCCCGATGCCCTCGGAACGATATTCAGCGGCTGTGCCGTTGTAGACCACAACAATACGGCTGGCTTTGGTGCAGGTGCGGTGGTGGCCTTCTATACATCGGCCGGCGAGAACCAAACGCAAAGCATGGCGTACAGCACAGACAACGGGCAGACCTTCACTAAGTACGACCGCAACCCCGTGATAACGGCTCCGATACCCGATTTTCGCGACCCGCATGTGTTTTGGCATCAACCAACCGAACGCTGGATAATGGTGCTTGCCGCTGGACAAGAAATGCAATTCTACTCGTCGAAGAACCTCAAAGAATGGACGTTTGAAAGTAAGTTTGGCGAAGGATATGGCAACCACGACGGCGTTTGGGAATGTCCCGACCTGATGCAGCTGCCCGTTCGCGGCACCGATAAGCAGAAGTGGATGCTTATTTGCAACATCAATCCAGGCGGTCCTTTCGGCGGAAACGCCACGCAATACTTCATCGGCGAGTTCGACGGGCACCAGTTTACCTGCGAAGACAAGCCCGAAACGACCAAATGGATGGATTACGGCAAAGACCATTACGCCGGCATCACCTTTGACAACGCACCGCAAGGTCGCCGCATACTGATGACGTGGATGAGCAATTGGCAGTATGGCAACCAAGTTCCAACGCTGCAATTCCGCTCGGCAAACACCATTGCATGCGACCTCGACCTCTTTGAACACGATGGTCAGACCTTTGTTGGTCGCACACCATCCAAAGAGCTATTAGCCGCTCGCGCCAAACCTCTGTTCAAAAACAGCACTTCGGCACGCAGAACCTTCAACCCAGCGCAAGGCGCATACGAGTTAGTGATGGTTGTTAAGCCCCAATCCAAGGGCAAAACGCGCCTTACTTTGCAAAACGCCGCAGGCGAAAAGGTTGTTGTTAGCTACGATGTGGCCGCGCAAACGCTATCGGTAGACCGCACCCAAAGCGGCAAATCCGATTTCAGCGATGCCTTCAAGGCCGTTACCGTTGCCCCAACCCGCGGCCTGATAACCACGCTCCGCATCTTTGTTGATAAGAGCAGCGTTGAGGTTGTAGATGCACAAGGCAAGGCCTCGCTCACCAATCTGGTGTTTCCCTCAATGCCTTACAACACCCTGCTGCTCGAAAACACGGGCGGAAACAAGGCCAATGTATCGGCGTTTGAGATGAAATAAGGTTTAATTTGTCCGACTAGTCGGACAAGTCAGACAAGTCAGACCTGTCCGACTGCTCAAACTGCTCAGACTGCTCCACCCCAGCCATTCTATCTTAACAAGTAAACAACAAGGCATACCACTCCCCTCTGCCCTTGGAGAGGGGCTAGGGGTGAGGCCTTAAATACAAATAATTATGCGTAAATCAACCCAACTCACACTCATTCCCGTGATGTTCTGTTTCTTCGCCATGGGATTTGTCGACCTTGTAGGCATCGCCTCAAACTATGTTAAGGCCGACCTCAACCTTACCGACTCGGCCGCGAACGTCTTCCCGTCGCTCGTTTTCTTCTGGTTCCTCATCTTTGCCGTGCCAACGGGCATGCTCATGAACAAGATTGGGCGTAAGAAAACGGTGCTTGTGTCGCTCGTTATCACCGTGGCGAGTTTGCTTTTGCCCCTCTTTGGCAACAGCTACACGCTGATGTTAATCTCGTTCTCGCTGCTGGGCATCGGCAATGCCTTTATGCAAACATCGCTCAACCCCCTTATCTCGAACATCATCAGTGGCGATCGCTTTGCAGCCACCCTCACTTTCGGCCAGTTTGTAAAGGCCATCGCCTCGTTCATGGCACCCATTATCGCCGCTTGGGGCGCAGCAGCCAGCATCCCCCACTTTGGTTTGGGCTGGCGTGTACTCTTCCCCATCTACATGGTAATCGGCATCTTGGCCACCCTGATGCTGTCGGCCACGCCCATCGAAGAAGAGCCTATGAAGGATAAACCCTCTACCTTCCTGGAAACCATCAAGCTATTGGGAACGCCTATCGTGCTGTTGTCGTTCATCGGCATCATGTGCCACGTGGGAATAGACGTGGGAACAAACACCCACGCCCCCAAAATTCTGCAAGAACGACTGCACATGGGCCTCGACGAGGCAGGTTTTGCCACCAGCCTTTACTTCATCTTCCGTACCCTTGGCTGTCTTAGCGGCTCGTTCATACTGGCCAAATTCAACAACCGCGCCTTCTTCTACGTGTCGGTTTGCATGATGGCCCTTTCCATGTTGGGCCTAGCCGTGGGCGAAAGCAAGGCCGTTCTGTACACCGCCATCGCGTTGGTTGGTTTCGGCAACTCCAACATCTTCTCGCTCGTGTTCTCTCAAGCCGTGCTGTCCTTGCCCGACAAGAAGAACGAAGTGTCGGGCCTAATGATTATGGGACTGTTCGGCGGAACCATATTCCCCCTCCTCATGGGGCCTGCCAGCGATGCCGTTGGCCAATGGGGAGCCGCCGTTGTAATGGCTGTTGGCGTAATCTACCTCTTTACTTACGGCCGAAAGATTGGCGCAAAGTAAGCATACTTAACTAAAAACAACAAGAAGATATGAAACGACTTATCGTTGGATTGGGCGAGGCACTGTGGGACGTGCTGCCCGAAGGAAAGAAAATAGGCGGCGCACCTGCAAACTTTGCCTACCATGCCGCACAGTTTGGAATGGACACATTGGCCATCAGTGCCTTGGGCGATGATGCCTTGGGCGACGAAATAGCCCAGAAGTTCGCCGATAAAAAGCTCAACGTGCTGATGCCGCATGTGCCTTTCCCCACAGGAACGGTGCAAGTTGAGCTCGATGCACAAGGCGTTCCCACTTACGATATCATGGAAGGAGTGGCTTGGGACAACATTCCTTTCACCCCCGAACTTGAAGAAGTGGCCCGAAACTGCCGTGCCGTGTGTTGGGGTTCGTTGGCCCAACGCAACGAAGTGAGCCGCAACACCATTCGCCGTTTCCTCGATGCCACACCCAAAGACTGCCTTAAAATCTTCGATATCAACCTCCGACAAACGTTCTACAACGAAGAACTGCTGCTCGACTCGTTCAAGCGATGCGACATTTTGAAGATAAACGATGAAGAATTGGTTACCATTGGCCGTCTGTTTGGCTATCCCGGTCTCGACATGACCAACAAATGCTGGCTCATCTTGGGCAAATACAACCTCCACGCCCTTGTGCTAACCTGTGGCGTAAACGGCAGTTACGTGTTCACCCCTGGCGCAATGTCGTTCTTAGAGACGCCCAAAGTTGAGGTTGCCGACACCGTTGGCGCAGGCGATTCGTTCACGGGCAGTTTCTGTGCTGCCTATCTCAGTGGCATTCCCATTAGCGAGGCCCATCGCCTAGCCGTTGAAACCAGCGCCTTCGTTTGCACACAAAACGGCGCAATGCCCACACTCCCCAAACATTTTATCGACAGAATTAAGTAAAGGGTGAGGAGTTAAGGAGTTATGGAGTTAAGGAGTTAAGCCAATAGCTTTGCAGCTACAAGCTTATCATCTCCTTAACTCCATAGTTCTTTAGCCCTCAGCACACCCACCACCTCCCCTTCGGGTAGTGGCTTAACTCCTTAACTCAATAACCCACACACAAACGAACAAACCCACGAGTTAACAAGATAACTTCGCATTACACAACCAAGCATACGGCTTAACTCCTTGACTCCATAACCCATATACAAACGAACAAACCCACGAGTTGACAAAAGAACTTCGCATTATGCAACCAAGCATACGGCTTAACTCCTTAACTCCATAACTCCTTAACTCCTAAAAATATTCTCTTTTTCTTTCATATTAATCAAATTAGTTGTAACTTTGCGAAGTGAAAAGGCATAGTTATTAAACTGCGCCATCATGAAAAGTACAATCGGTTAAAAGGCTGCCTATGGCTCGGCCGCATAGAGAACCACCCATACCCCAACACCATTAGCCGGCTTAACATCATTACTGCCCACCAAAATAGCCATCGCACACTAAGCGAAACCAGCCAAAAGCGTTCTACCTACGTGGGCAAAAGCAATCTAAACACTTTTATATTTATACCATAAACTAAAAACCAAACATCATGTTACACACTATCAAAAACCTATCGTTATGCGCCATGTTCGCATGCGTAGCCTTTGCATTCGCCGCTTGCAGTTCAGACGACGACAGAGACAACCCCGTTGTTCAGCAACTCATCGGCTCGTGGCAGCAAATCAACAACTGCAATTCGTGCGAACAATCAAACACCTACGAAACATGGTACAAAGACCTTACTTGGGATAAGCATACCATCGTTGACGGCAATGCTGAACTGGTTCGCAAGGGCGACTTCGGATGTAAAGACAACACCCTACACCTGCGCAGCACCTGTCCCAAAGGGCGCGACCTTGTTGAGATGGATTTCAAGGTTGAAATCAACGGCGACGTACTTACACTCACCAACTTAAAGACAAAGGCCACAATAAGATACAAACGTCGTAAGTAGCCACAACGCCTTTAACGAACATGTTTGTTCACCCCCTGCAATGCCTAGCAAACTTGGCATTGCTTGAAACCTGTGCCCTGCCTTTAACGGCAAGCAAGCCTCCTGTTGCTTGTGCTGCAACTGAAAACACAGCATAAACAACCACAAACCCATTGTCCGTTTTGTGCTAGATGGCACAAATTCGGATGCTACACTAAACTTTCGCAAGCGAACAAATCATCCTTTGGTTTGTCCACTTGCGAGATTCTAGTAGCCCTATTAAAAAGCGTACTGCTCCCCTCTCCCCCTGGAAAGGAGCTCGGAAGTGCGGCTCTATCGTAGTTGTCTTGCCGCACATACACCTTATACATTACGCGCGCGCACGCGAAGAGAACATCACGAGGCCTGCATTTTGCCTTCCACACGCGCATTTTTTGCCCTCCCTCGCCCTTAATTCCCATTTCTATGCCCGCAAAAAGGGTATTTATGCCGACAAGCGGCAACGAGGAAAGACGGTTTTTGCGGCCTTCCTTCCCCCTTAACCCATCTGTAACACACGCATTCCACCCCACTTTATGCACGGCAAGCCAATGATTATGCAGCAGAAACACGATTGTGTTTCCTGTCCGTCGGGCCCACTGTCGCCGCGCGTTTTCTCCTGAACAAGCTCTAAACATAAGCGTACTGGCATCTGCGCACGGCATCGGGGTTACCAACGGCGACCCGAACAAGCTCTTAAACATAAGCGTATTGACACCAAACCCAAATTTTAGAAACAGAGTACCGCAACCCGAACAAGCTCTTAAACATAAGTGTACTGACACCAATGCATAAACATGGGTTTGTTGCAGACGTCCCCAAAAGCCACTAAAACAAGCACACCAAACAGCCTCTTTAAAAAAAACGGCACAAGCAAGAAAGGATAAATCGGTGAAATTCACCAAAAAATACGCCCTACTCCGCACCCCACATCGTGCTTTAAAACACCTTTCTAAATCCTAAAAAGTAGTTAAAATTGCCAAAATCAATGCACAATGAGGGGGTATATGTGCAATGAAGAGTGCATTTTTTAGCGAAATGCTTGTGAGTATGAATAAAAATGATTTCCTTTGCACCCGAAATTATCGGATGAAATTTATTTACAAACACTATTAAATTTTACAATTATGTCTGAAATTGAATCGAAAGTAAAAGCTATCATCGTTGACAAACTGGGTGTAGACGAAGCAGAAGTAAAGCCAGAAGCAAGCTTCACCAACGACCTTGGTGCAGACTCGCTCGACACTGTTGAGCTCATCATGGAGTTCGAAAAGGAATTTGGTATCTCTATTCCCGACGACAAGGCTGAGAAGATTGGCACCGTTGGCGACGCTATCGCTTACATCGAAGAAAACGCAAAGTAAAGTGACAAGCTTTTGGTTATGGCCTCTGGCAATGCCGGAGCCATAACCAAAATCTCTTAACTCAACATTTCCCCAAGGGGACTAACAACAAGGCCGACTTCAACTTTCGCATCAAGAGGGTGGAACAGCGAAGGTACACGCGTATTGCTATTAACGACCTTTTCTTTTCCACTCGCAGCGTTTGGTTGAAACGCCCTTAAAAAGCAATATTTTTCATTTCAATGGAGTTAAAAAGAGTAGTAGTGACGGGTCTTGGAGCCGTTACCCCCGTTGGCAACACGCCCGAAGAGACGTGGGCTAACCTGTTGGCTGGTAAGAGTGGCGCAGCACCCATCACACATTTCGACGCCACCAATTTCAAAAGCAAGTTCGCTTGCGAGGTGAAGAACCTCAACGTGACCGACTATATCGACCGCAAGGAGGCACGCAAGATGGACCGCTACACCCAATTGGCCATCATCGCGGCCATGCAGGGCATCAAAGACAGCGCACTGGACTTGGAAAAGGAAGACCGTAACCGCATTGGCGTGATTTACGGCGTTGGCATCGGCGGTATCAAGACCTTTGAAGAGGAAGTTACTTACTATGGGCAGCACCTCGGCGAGGAACCCAAGTTCAACCCCTTCTTCATCCCTAAGATGATTGCCGACATCGCTGCCGGGCACATTTCCATCATGTACGGCCTGCACGGGCCCAACTATGCCACCACTTCGGCCTGCGCATCATCTACCAATGCTTTGGCAGACGCCTTCAATCTCATCCGTTTGGGTAAGGCCAACGTCATCGTCAGCGGTGGTGCCGAGGCTGCAATATGCGGCTGTGGCGTAGGCGGATTTAACGCCATGCACGCGCTATCCACCCGCAACGACGACCCCGAACACGCTTCGCGCCCGTTCAGCAAAAGTCGCGACGGCTTTGTTATGGGCGAAGGAGCTGGCTGCCTGGTACTGGAAGAACTGGAACACGCTAAGGCTCGCGGAGCTAAGATTTACGCAGAGATGGTTGGCGAGGGCGCAAGTGCCGACGCACACCACATCACGGCCAGCCACCCCGAAGGCCTAGGCGCGAAACTGGTGATGCAAAACGCAATGGAAGATGCCGGACTGAAACCCGAAGACATCGACTACATCAACGTGCACGGCACGTCGACACCCGTGGGCGACATCTCGGAGGCAAAGGCCATCAAGGAACTTTTCGGCGATGCAGCCTATAAACTCAACATCAGCTCAACCAAATCAATGACGGGGCACTTGCTCGGAGCTGCTGGCGCAGTAGAGGCAATGGCCACAGTGCTAGCCGTTCAGAACGACATCATACCCCCAACCATCAACCACGACGACGACGACGTGGACGAAAACATTGATTATAACCTCAACTTCACGTTCAACAAGGCACAAAAGCGCGAGGTGCGTGCAGCACTTAGCAACACCTTTGGCTTTGGCGGACATAACGCTTGTGTTATCTTCAAGAAGTATGCTGAGTAATCTTATCGACAGAGTGAGGCTCCCTTTCCGCAAGGAAAAGGAGCTTTACTCGTCTTTATTTGAGATTCTTGGGTTTTATCCGCGAAACATTAGCTACTACAAGCTCGCTCTGATGCACAAGAGCGTAATGCGCCGAGGCGCAAACGGCAAGCCCGTAAACAACGAAAGGCTTGAATTTCTGGGCGATGCCATACTCGACGCCATCGTGGGCGACATTGTTTACCGACACTTCCCTGGCAAAAGGGAGGGCTTTCTTACCAACACACGAAGTAAACTGGTACAGCGCGAAACGCTTAACAGGCTGGCGCAAGAGATGGGTATCAGCAGATTGATACTCTCCTCCGGCCATACTTCATCGCACAACAGCTACATGGGCGGCAACGCTTTCGAGGCTCTGGTGGGAGCCATCTATCTCGACCGCGGCTATTCTAGCTGTATGCGATTTATGGAAAAGCGCATCTTAGCCAAGATGATTAACATTGATAAGGTGGCCTATAAGGAGGTAAACTTTAAGAGCAAGCTTATTGAATGGAGCCAGAAAAACCGCGTAAAGCTCGACTTTATCGTAAAAGAGCAGGGCAAGGACAAGAACGGCAGTCCGTTTTTCCTGTTCTGCGTACACCTGGAAGGCATCGAAGGATGCAACGGACGGGGGTATAGCAAGAAGGAAAGTCAGCAATTGGCATCGAAACTTACGCTCGAAAGGCTGAAAAAGGAGCCGCAATTCATCGACCGAGTGTTTGCTGCCAAGGCCGAACGAGCAAAGAACGATGCCAATGCGGAGGGTAACGACAAGGCTGCAACAACACAACAGCAGCCCGAAAAGCCCACAAACGGAGCGCAATCGGCACAAAAAGAACGGGAAAAGGATACGGCAAACGAGGCAAACAAGGTGAAAGCCAACCAGCCAACCGCCCAGAACACCGAACGTTCTGCCACCGAACGCACTAACGTACGCCAGGAAGAACGCGCCGCAGAAAAGAAGACGGAGCGTGCTAACGAACGTAAACCGCGCAATGAGGCGCAAGGCGGCAAGCGATGCCGATGCGCAAAATAAAACCGAAGAAAAACCCAAGAAACAAGAAAGACGAACCATCGAAAAGGCGGAAGAAAAGCCGATGGAAGTGTTTAGGGACGATAAACCCAAAGACGAACCAAAGGAAAAACAGCATCGCCTTTACACTGAAAGGGAACCCGAAGAAGTGGCAGCAGAAACGCTGGACTTTGACGACGACCCCGAATTCGACCTCAGCCATATCACGGCTCGCCAACAGTCGCGCGAAGAAATCATCGCTGCGGCCGAAGCTGCCGCTTTCAGCGAAGAGCACACCGACAATCAAAACCAATGACGAACGCGTTGATAGGCGTGAGCATGCCTTACAAAAGCTGCACCCCAACCTTACTAAGAGCAGGTTGGGGTGCAGTTTTTTTATGGGCTAGGCTTGCCGATGGCGTTAGCCGTACACCTAGCTCAGTTGTTTTTTCAGGTTACTTCAAGTAATACTTGTTGGTTACCTTAAAGTCGTCGTCGAATTCGTAAACCAGTGGCGTACCTGTGGGAATCTCAACGTTGATGATATCCTCGTCGGAGATGTTCTCGAAATACTTAATGAGCGAACGCAGCGAATTGCCATGAGCAGCGATAAACACGCGTTTTCCTTCCATCACCAGAGGCTTAATCTCGTTTTCGAAGTAAGGAACGGTACGAGCGATAGTGTCTTTAAGGCTCTCGCACATGGGCACATCCTCAACGGGAACGTCGCGATAAGCAGGGTTTTTGCGAGCCGAGTAAACGTTATCCTCTTCCATTTGGGGCGGACGAACGTCGAAACTTCTGCGCCAGATGTGCACTTGCTCGTCGCCATACTTCTCTGCCGTCTCTTTCTTGTTGAGGCCAGAGAGTGCTCCATAGTGGCGTTCGTTCAGTCTCCACGACTTAATTACGGGCAACCATTCGCGTTCCATCACCTTAAGCGCAATCTGTTGCGTGTTGATGGCGCGTTTCAGGTACGACGTGTAGCACACATCGAAGTCAAGTCCGGCCTCTTTCATCAGTTCGCCAGCGCGTTTTGCCTCTGCCTTTCCCTTTTCAGACAGTTCCACGTCTACCCAACCCGTAAACAGGTTCTTTTGGTTCCACTCGCTTTCGCCGTGGCGAATAATCACTAGTTTTTTCATACGAAGTATTGTGTATTATATATAAATAATGTGTAAGCTTACAAACTACAAAATTATACATTATTACCCGCTTTGGCAATAGCAACCAATGGGGCACTGGTGAAAAATAGTTAAAAAGGACGGCCTACACGAACGAAACAGCCGAAACGCCTTTACCGAGAACGCATTGCGCTCCCCACGCCCTTCCGTTGCCCACGCAACGGCATCGGCACTGCCTTACGCCTAGCTGCCAACCACCGCAAGCCGTAACGCAACCACACATACACCAAAGCGGCCTCACTCTTTCAGCAAGCGTTCTTCTTCCAAGTCAATGCGGTGAATGAAGTGGCGAACAATCTCCTCGTCCACCCTCTCGTTCTCGTTATTCAACTTGTTCAGCCACAACCGCTGTTCGTTAAGGATGTTGTGATAGTTCTTACGCAACTCGTCATCGTACAGCGTAGCCGACCCTTCTGTTTCCAGCTGCTCGTTCCAATGCGCAACCAGACTGTTCAACAGGGCCGAACGGGTAACATCCACACACTTGTTGTTGTGCCGAAGATAGTCCAGGCTGGCCTGCGCCATACCTATTCGTATCATTCGTTCCGTCTCTTCGTGCGGCAGATGGTCGTCGTAGTTGTGAAATTTCACCCATTTAAGCAGTATCGGCAGCGTTAAACCTTGGAACACCAGCGTGAGCGTAATCACCACAAAGGTGATATACAGCATCATGCTGCGTTCGGGAAAAGGCGTCTGTGTGCCCGGTACGTAGAGCGGTATGGCCAAAGCGGCCGCCAACGACACTACGCCGCGCATGCCCGTCCACCCTAAAACCAAGGGGCCGGCCATTCCTTGCGAACGCGAATCGGCCACGGTGATGAACTTACTCATAAAGCGGGTGATGAACACGGCACTAAACGCGGCACACATACGTATAACAACCAGCGCGCCCGTAATCAGCAGTCCGTAGGCTGTTGCAGTCCAAAGGCTAACGCCATCGGCTTTAAGTCCGGCCATTATCTCGGGCAAGTCTAGTCCGATAAAAAGGAAAGCCAACCCGTTGAGCAAGAAGATAAGGAAGTTCCACACGTTCTCGGCCCGCAGTCTAGACGACGAACCGATGATGAGTATTCGGCGATAACTGAAATACAAACCGCCGCTAACCACGGCCAACACGCCCGAGGCCTCAACCGTTTCGGCACAGATGTACATCAAGTAGGGGCTGATGATGGTGAACATGGTGTCGATATTCTCGTCCATTGGCAGCCACTTGTGCAGCTTGATAAGCACATATGACAGCAGCACGCCCACAGCTGCACCGCCAATAACCATCCAAACGAAGGATGCGGCAGCCTGATGCCACACAAATTGGCCCGTGCCAATGGCGATAAGGGCAAACTTAACGATGATAAGCGAACTGGCATCGTTGAACAAGCTTTCGCCTTCGAGCACGGCCGACACGCGCCGCGGCACTTTCACAAACTTCATGATGGCCGCAGCCGACACGGCATCGGGCGGCGAAACGATGCCGCCAATCAAGAAACCTAGGGCAACAGAGAACCCAGGAATGAACGTGTTGGCAATATACCCCACAACCAAAGCCGTAATAAACACAACGATAAAAGCGAACGAACCAATGATGCGCCGCCACCGCCAAAGCTCTTTCCACGAGTTGGCCACGGCGGCTTCGTAGAGTATCGGCGGAAGGAAAACAAGGAATATCACATCGGGATTGATGTGCAAACGCGGCATGCCGGGAATGAAACTCAGGGCTATGCCGCCCAAAACAAGCATCACGGGATAGGCCACCTTGATGCGTTGACTAACCATCACCAACAAACAGATGGCTACAACCAGCAGAATAGATACGATGAGTTGGTGTTCAATCATATTGAGTTGACGAGTTAGAGAGTGGATGAATGATGAGTTGACGTCGTCTTGAATTTTAATATTTAAAGTTGTCCTTACTTTAATCTTTGAAGTCATCTAGACTTTTAAAATCTCTACAAACTGAGAGGAGTTTATTATCTTTGTGCCATAAAACCAAGATACACGCTCCCGCCCGTGTACGAAGTACTGAACAAAGATACGATAAAATCTGAAATTCCGCCCCCTTTGTCTGTGCCAAAACGCGGTTATGCCTCAAAAAAAGTAAGCTGGCGGAAACCCTCTCAATACATTAGTTTATAAGCTGAAAGCATTTTTCCTGCGACACATCATGAGGAAAAAGTAAAGATGCCTTCCTTATGTTTCTTATGTTCTTATGTCAAAAAACGGACGTATTTAGGTCAAAACACGAAAAGGCGAACGATTTAACCAGTTGACGAGTTGACGAGCTGGCCAGTTAACGAGTTGACGAGTTAACAAGTAGACAAGCTGACCAGTTAAGCAGTTGACCTGTTGAACAGTTGACGAGCTGACCAGTTGACGAGTGAACTCGTTAATTCGTCAATTGGGTTACCCGTCAACCGCTGTAAACTTTTCAGCATAAATTTTAACATTATGACTACCCTTTTCGTCCACCAACCGCGCACCTTGCCGCAAAAAATCGATTCTCGCGAAGGTTTGCTTTGGTGCAAAAAGGGGATAGTTGTACAGGCAGGCAAAATGAATTTTTATTTAAACTGACCGCCACTAACACCCATTTTTTGGCGATTTGCAGCAAAATGCAGTGCGTTTTGCCGCTAAATGCAGTGCAATATGGTGCAAAACGCAGTGCGTTTTGGTGCTAAACGCAAGGTAAAATGGTGCTAAATGCGGGGCAATTTGCTGCAAAATGTGAACCGAAAAGCATAAAAATACATGGCAAATGGTATAAACAAAACCTTTTAGAGGCATGAAACACATGGCAAAAAGGGCAAAATAGGCACTAAAAAGTGGGGTTTTAGGAGCTAAAAGCAAGTAATTGGACTTGAAAAAATACGAGGTGGCAACCAAAATAGAAAGGCTAAATGGTGCAAAACGCAGGTATTTTTCTTAAAAATAGACGAAACGAAAGACGTGAAAGGGTAGAAAAAGTGGCTATTTCCCTATTTTTTAGCCTGTATTTTCGCTAGAATGGCGCGAAAATTAGAGCCACATTGTAAAATAAAAAGCAGCAATTTAAGCTTTTGCGTTGATGAGTTGGTGCGTGCATGTGCTGATGCGTTTGCGAGTTGGCGTGTCTATCTGTTGACAAATCCATGATTTTATTGGCTTACAAGTTGATGCATTCAGTAACTTACAAGCCAACGAACCTGCAACCAGTTGCGTTAGTTTGTGTCCACACGTCTTTAAAGTTATAAGCCTGTCCACCTACTCACGGGCTTATAAGCCGCTAACGCAAAAAAGGATTGTTTAAGCTCCGCGCGTGCCAACAAGTTGTTGGCAACATACCCGCATGGGGCATCTTGAAGTGCAGGCACAAGCACCTTTCATCGGTGCTTGTGCGGTGCTGGTTTTGGCTTAAAGGTCGAAACAAACCGAACCGCCTGTGGTAACATCGTCCCCGATGCGTTTTGTATCGACGACAACACATGTTGGTTACAGGTTGGAAAGCCCACAGACCCATGAGCAAATAAGCGTCTTGCCTCAATTCGCGGCTTGCCCTCCCAGTTTTTTGGCAAGCCATCCGTCTACGGAGAAACGACCTGGACCAGCAAAAAACAGCAGGACGAACACCAGAAGGTAAACAAAAGCCAGTTCGCCCTCGGCCATTGAGCCACCATGAGCCATGAAAAAGGCTACACACATGGTGAATATCATGGGCAACAATACTAGCCTACTGAGCACACCTACTACCAAAGCCAACGAGCAAACCAACTCGCCGAAGATGGCCAACAGCAACGATAGGCCGCTGCCAAGCCCCAGAGGGTCGGGGAAACTGCCAGACATCTGTTCGAAACCTTCTAACTTCTGCAATCCATGTGATGCCAACAATAGGGCAAAAACCACACGAGCCACTAATAAAAACGCGGCTGTGCTACAACGCTGTTGCCTATCGGGCAACAAAAATCTTAATACTTTTCTCATTTTTCTTTATTGTTATCCTGAGTGATTTGTGGACAAGTGAACAAGCTGACTGGTTGACAAGTGAACAAGTTGACTGGTTAACCAGTTGACGAGTGGACAAGCCAACCCGTTGACGAGTGAACAAGTAGACAAGTTAACCAGTTGACCAGTTGACGAGTTAACCAGTTGACGAGTTAACGAGTTCACAATTTAACAAGCCGGCAACAGCGTTACGCTTGCCGATTTAAAGCAATCGGCAAGCCTACCGCCATGCCAGCAAAGTATGTTACGCCACTCCCACCGCGGAGAGCGGCCGAGGGCAATGGCCCTTTACCCCGTTGGGCAAGGCCGCTACCACACCACCTTCTGCCCCAAGAAATACTTATTCTCGTCGTCGCGCGCCACGCCTTTACCCATACATTCAAAGGTGCGGACATTGCAATCGGGTATTTCGCGCCCACGATAGTAAGCGTTAAACGCATCTTTGGCATAGCCATCAATCAGCACGCGAAACGTTCCGCTCGAGGCATCCTTCACCTCTGCGCCCTCAAAATAAATGTTGAAAGCATCCTTGGCATAGCCAAAGCTAAGCACCTGAAAGCTACTGGCCGAGGCATCTATCTTCTTTCCGAGGTAATACACGTCGAAATTGGTTTTCGAATAACCGAAACCCAAGCTGTTTCCAGGCAACAACTCTTCGGGGAAACGCCCCCAATCGCCCCCATCACGCGGGTCGATGCCGCCTCCTCGTCCATCGGGAATCACCACTGGGGGCTGTTCTTCGGCATCGCCCACCACGCGAAAGGTGCGCGGATTAGCACCTTGCAACACTTCGCCACGATAATAAACCGCCCTGCGGTCGCGCGCATAGCCGTGTGCCAAATATTCAAACGTGCGCGCATCGGCACCAGGTATCACACGCCCTTCAAAATAAACGGCGTTCCGGTCTACACCGTAGCCATAACTCTTGCGCCTTTCGCCAAACTGGTGCTGCGCCCAAGCGGGCTGTGCCGCCATTGCCAATGCCATCAGCATCAGCAACATCGCAACCTTATTGATGTTAATAAAAACTCTCTTCATATAGCTTTATCGTTATGTTTCTGTTCGTAGCCATTGAAACGCCAGGCGTTCGCTACCATTGTCGGTATGTATCACCCCGCAATATGCAAAGCCGTGTTTCCTAATGTTGTGCAACATGGGGGCGTTGTCTTTGTGCGTGTCGATACGCAGGTTTGCTGCCCGCGCCTTGCAAAAGGCCATCACCTCGGCAAACACGCCACGTTGGGTTTCGTCGGCCGCCATACGATGTATCACGCAATAAGGCCTTTCGTTGTGGAGCCATTGGCCTTGCCAGATGTGTGCGTATGTGCGGTCGGGGCCTTCTGCCAACACAAAAGTAGCCACCACTCGCCCTGCATCCTCGCCCACATAACATTGCCCACGGCGCAAGTCTTCTTCAACCGTGGCACGCTGCGGATAGCCTTCCACCCACTGCTGGGTGTTGCCTGTGGCCGCCATACGCTGCCTACCGATGTCCAGCAGGCGCATCACAGCATCGAGGTCGGCCTTTGTTGCCAATCGTATTTGCATGTTGTTTGCAAGTAAACGGAGTTTTAAAACGTGGGCGACACCACCCTACTAAAAGTCTGCCGAACAACATCGGCTTAGTGCAAAAGTAATGTTTTATCTTTAAAAAACGTTCAAAAAGTTGGCATTCTTTGGTTATTTGCGCAAAAATGTATAGTTTTGTGGTAACTCAAAACAAATAAAGATGAACAGACTGACATTTAAACTAACCATGACCGCGTTGTGTACGGTCTTGGCATGCTGCACTGGCAATAGTAAAAACCAAGAAAAGAAAGGACAAACAATGAACACAAAAGCAGAAATATACCTGGCCGGCGGATGCTTCTGGGGTACAGAACACTTTCTGAAACAAATCGACGGCGTAACCGACACGCAAACGGGATATGCCAACGGACATGGCAAGAACCCCTCGTACCAAGAGGTTTGCACAGACAAAACGGGCTTTGCCGAGGCTGTACGCGTGGCATACAACCCCGAACGCCTGCCGCTTTCGCTGCTGTTGCAACTATATTTCAAGTCGATTAACCCCACTTCGCTTAACCGACAAGGCAACGACGTGGGCACACAATACCGCACGGGCATCTATTACACCAACCCCGACGACCTGCCCATCATCCAAGCAGAAATGGCGAAGGTGGCCAAACGCTATGATCGGCCGCTGCAAGTGGAGGTGTTGCCCCTGAAAAACTTCTACGATGCCGAGGATTATCACCAAGATTACCTCGACAAGAACCCTACGGGCTACTGCCACCTGCCGCAAGCCTTGTTCGACATGGCACGCAAGGCCAACAAGAAAACAGATGAAAAGAAAACCTACGCCAAGCCCTCTGACGAAGAATTGAAAAGCAAACTTACGCCTCTGCAATACGAAGTTACGCAGAATGCGGCCACCGAACGCCCCTTTGCAAACGAATACGACCACGAGTTTCGCCCCGGCATATACGTGGATGTTACCACGGGCGAACCGCTTTTCCTTTCTACCGACAAGTTCGATTCGGGCTGTGGATGGCCGGCTTTCTCTAAGCCCATCGACAACCGATTGCTAAACAACCTCGAAGACCGTTCGCATGGCATGTTGCGCACTGAGGTTCGTTCGGCCAAAGGCAACGCGCATCTAGGCCATGTATTTAACGATGGCCCCAAAGAAACGGGCGGTTTGCGCTATTGCATCAACAGCGCATCGCTGCGTTTTGTACCAAAAGAGGATATGGAAAAGCAGGGTTACGGCAAGTATCTGCCCATGTTGGAAGAGAAATAAAGCCCCCTACACGCGTTCATAGCCACAGCCAACACGAGGCCATGTGGCTTACCCCATCGGGGTGCCTAGGCTGTCTGGGCATCCCGATTGTTTTTTAGTTAGCAACAAACTGGGTCTTATCGCCAAGCTGAGCCTGCTGGTCGGCCGCCTATTAAAGCCTAACCCCAATAGGCCGTTAGAGCCTGTGCAGATTTTGTTTGGCTGTCGGCATCTAGCCTGTCATATTCTTGAAGGCGTAGCGGGCTGCGTGGAGAGGATAAGACAAGCTAGATGCAGACAACCAAACGGAAGGCAACCAAGGAGCGACGCAAACGCCCCAAAACAATGGATAAGCAGCCTAAACGCGCGATTGGGGGTTAAAAGGCAAAGCCTAAGCCCAAATAAGGGTACACAAGAAAACGAGAGATGCCGTAATGGGTTTCGGGAACAAACGTTGGGTTGACACCAGCGCGGAGAAAGAAACCCACGGCAGGCTGATAGCGATAACCCACGTTCGCAAAGCCATAGTAACCATACTTCCATATATCGGGCGGATCAGACGACATGCAGAGAGGGGGCGTTGCATCCCGCTCATAATCGCGTTTAAAGATGCCGTGCATCATCCCCACCCCCAATTCCAAGCTATGGTTAGTGCCACCAATAAGGCCGTAAGCCTCGAACACCGCCGCCGGCCCTTGATAAACGCAAGCGCCGCCTTCGCTTTTATCAGATGTTCTGCCAGCATTAAAGGCCAATCCCAGGCGATAGCCCAGATGGCGGTTAGCCGAAAAGCGCGAATCGAAATTCGCGCCAATAATGCCCGCTGCGCCAGCTAACTCGTTGTACACGGCACGCCGCGGTTTTTCTTGTGCCATGAGCATTGCGGCCGACCATGCCAAAATCGGGATAAATAAGAGGCGTTTCATCATTGATTAAGAATTCCTAAACATTTCATTTTCTATCTCCAACCTACATAACCAACACCTTCCATCTAGTGACGGTTACGCTGTTGGCCTGCAAAAATACGGCCCTAACAACCCCCAAAAGCCCAAAAGCCCACCAGCCCATCAACATGAAGGGGGCGTCGCCCCACAGCCACACCTGGGAGAGAGGCCAGCGACAAAGGGCATTTGGCAGACCTATTGCTTGCCCGTTATGGCGTAGAACACCTTTTTGTACCACGGCCGCGACAATAGCCTGTTGAGCTTATCCTTATACGGTTTCACCATTTTATGGTAAAACTCCTCGAAGTAAGCGTCTTCGTTCTTTAATATGTAAAGAGAGGCGGCCTCTGTATATTGTTCCATCAGAGAAGTGTTACGAGTAATGTTCCCCCCATGTATCCTGTACATCACCAGTGGCTGGTTTATGAAACACACCTTGGGATTGCGCCTAAACACCTCGAGCCACATTATCCAGTCTTCCTTTGCTTTAAGAAACTCCTTGAATGTAAGGCCTTCCAATATCTTTTTTGTGAAGCAAAAACAATGGGGCGGCACGTTAAAGTCGATGTCCCATTGCAACAACAAATTCTTATAAGTAAAATCGTACTTCGTCAGATCGCAAAAAGGCGGACGTGGTTCGCCATTGTGCTCTTCCGAAAAATTGGTGACAACGACGTCGCATTTCTCCTGCGAAAAGGCCTTTACGCTCTCTTCCAGCTTTGTAGGCTGCAAGATGTCGTCGCCGTCTAAGAACTGTATGAGGTCGCCCCCGGCCTCACTCAGCCCCGTATTTCGTGCTCCACTGCAACCTTTGTTTGCCTGATACACATATTTAAAGCGTGCGTCTTTCGCCTGCCAACCTTTGGCAATCTGTGCCGAAGTGTCGGTAGAGCCATCGTCTACGATGATGCATTCCCAATCGGGATAAGTCTGTTTGGCCACACTTGCTAAACAATCGTTCAAAAAAGCCTCTTGATTGTAGCAGGTTACGATAACTGAAACTTTCATGTCTTGCTGTCTGTTACTTGATAAGGAGGCATGTCTAGGGCATACCTCAACCAGTTTGTGAAACTATATTTTTGTATTATCTCTTCGGGAAGTGGCGTGTATGGCGCGGCAAGGAACTCGCTAAGGCCGTCGAAACATCCATCTTCAACCACAAAGATGTTCTCAGGGCGATAGAAGTCGTACAACCTCACGCTCTTGTTGTCTGTAATGAGCTTTTTGTTATACCTCAAAGCCTCAAACACCCTGAACGACAACCCATCGTGTTCGCAAGCCTTAATGTCGAGCAGCATGCCCGCTCTTCTTGCAGTCTCCAAGTAAGAAAGAAAGCCCACCCCTTTCTTCGAAAAGGTTATTATAGGGTGTTCGAAGGCAACCGACCTCCATCCCAGCACCAAATGGACGTTGAGCTTTAGGTTGTATTTTTGCAATTCGTCGACCATTTTAAGCAACGAACCCACGCGACCTTCCTGATAGGCGCCCGCATACATCACTTCGTTGGCGTTTACTTGCACTTCGGGCATGGGGAAATCGAAATAAAAATTGGTACAAGCCAGTAGGTTGGGGTATTTCGCCTTGTACTTGGGGGCATCGTTAGGGTCGAAAACAAAGAAACGGTCGAAAAGCGGAATGACCTCGAACACCTGCGGAAACCGTTCCAATCCGTCCCATTGGTATGCCGTTGTTTTGTTGGCCACGCGAAGCACCTCGTTAAGCGTTTCCATCTCCAACAAATCGGGGCGCATTACAATTGCATAGTCAAAACTCTTCGTGGCCAAGCGGTGCACAACCTGTCCCACCCGCTTAGAATAGTAGGCGGCTGCAATGCGGCGCTTATACTCATCACGGCCAAGTAGGTGTTTGAGCACGAAATTTACCATCCGCGTTTTAAACGTATGCCTAAACCTGGGTGCCAAAACAACGGCCTTTGTGTAGCCCAGGTGTTTGAGGTTCTTGTCTATCGCCTTGTAAAGTTCGAACTCGGGCGGCAGTATCACTATGATTTTCTTTTCGCTGTTCATCATTAAACCGTACATATAATATGGAGGCGAACCGCCAGCATGGCTGTTTTCGGCAGCCAAACAGGCGCAGGTGCAATCCGTAGGGCCTGATAAAATACCATGTTTGCTAGTCTAACCCCAGTATGTGTTAATCCCGAAAATCAAAAAATCTTGAAATGAGAACAAGACATACGTTGCAAAAGTAGTCAAAAAGTTTGAAAATACCATATATTTACGAACGAATTATAGTCTAACAGAATTGCTTTTGGAATATTGTTGTGAGGAGAATGCCAGAAGGGCGCAGCATGGCATCAACAAACCCTTATGCAGAGAAAAGGGGAATGCCTGTTTGCTTACGATGCCCCTGTGGCTTTCCAAATCCAATTAAGTTTGACTAGAACATCGGTACAAAGGCCCTTGTACAGACACGACAATGTGCTTGTACCGACACTCAAAGCTGTCGGAAACGTTATAGCAGAAGTTTTGTTCCGACACGACAAGATGCTTGTGATGCTCCAAATCCAATTTCGTTTGACTATGATTACCAACATCCTTTTCTGATGAAATGAAATACTACAACAAGCCAATTGCCCGACGAACGGGCGCACATCAACAGTTGCACCTAATGAGATGCACAACGAACCCACATGGCCGTAGGTTAAGCCTCTGCACGGTTCTTCTTTTGGTTACAACCAACGCATGCGCCCACGACATCCCGTCAACCCAAGAAAACTTGTTGAAACCCATAAAGCAAGATGAAACACTTTGCATTATGTAGGGGAAACGGCCTTGACACGTACGATGCAATTGCCAACATACACCCAGAACAAGGCCTGTCGCCAACTCACTTTTCACCAAGTACGGGGCGTTATTTGGCAAGCTGTTTCATCAATTCGGCCATCTTGCCGCGGCGTTCCATCGAGTACACGCCGCTTTCTCTTTCCAAATATTCAAAAAGGTTGAAAGCCTTTTGCAACAGCACTTCCCTATCGTGCACCGATGCTTCGGTATCGGCCTCGGCGTAATACAACTCCGCCAGCATCGCCAATCGTTCCAACCGTTCGTCTTCGGGAAACGACAGAATGGCCGACATCAACTCGTCGATAGTTGCAAAATGGTAAAGGTTGTACGGGCCTAAATACTGTTCGTACAACAGACGGATAGCCTCGCGCCTTTTAACAACCTCCTTTTGGTCGAGCATACGGCGCAGGGCCTCGGCAAATTCGCGGATAAGTCGCTTTATGTAATCGCGTTGTAGCATTTGTGCGTAACGTTTAAAAGATGGTATTCATATTGGCGCAAAGTTACAAAAATCTTTCAACACAGGGTACATCACCTGGCTTTATTTATCTTCGGAAAAGTAAAGTTGTTCAACATGGGAAAGCGCTTGCCAACTAAACAATTTTATAAATGTGCCTTAACAAACCACGCCTTTTAATGTCGCAAAACATAAAAAACATTGACAAACATCAATTTCGTGGAAATTTTGCAGATTTTTTCGGCACAAGTATTGCAGGATTAAAAAAAACATCGTAACTTTGCATTGTATTCGAGAGAATGCTTTTCATAATAAGTTTTCATTAGGTTAGTAGTTTGATAGATTTTAAGGTTAAAGATTATGTTATTAGATTTTGAAACAATCGCGATGTTGGTTGGCGTTACAATCGTAACTGCACTTAGCATTATCGCTTTGCAACACACCAACGTCCGTTAACATTATTCTTTGGGATGACGGGATGAGTGATCATGCCGTCATCTTTTTCTTTATACATATATGAAGTTAGTGAGGTTAATACCTCACTAGTTGAGATTAACCTCCCTATTTTGTATGGGTCAGTCGCAAGAGATAAGGTTGCTGAAAGTGTAAAGAACGCCAACGCTTAGCCCTAAAAAACAGTTTCGCCCCTTTATCTCTTTTGAGGATTTAGCAATCGGCTTTTATGCCTTGCGAATGTCCCAAAGGAGATAAAGGGGCGAAACTTTATGGTTGCGGTATGCACAAAGGCGCAACCCATTATTTCACGATAAGCAAATAATAGTTTTTCTTTCCGCGCTGAACAAGCAGGTATTTGCCGTCGATAAGGTCGTCGGCAGTAACGGGGCGGTCGGCAGCGGCAAGCTTTTCCTTGTTCAGCGACACGCCTCCGCCTTGCACCAGCTTACGCATCTCGCCCTTGCTAGCGAACACGGGCACGTCTTCGCGTGTGAAAAGGTCGATGGCAGGCTGGCCAAGCAGTGCCTTATCCAGTTCGTAATGCGGCACGCCCTCGAACACATCGAGCAGCGTTTGCTCGTCTAGTTTAAGCAGGTTTTCCTTTGTGGCCTTGCCAAAAAGGATGTTGCTGGCCTCCATAGCCTGGTCGAGTGCGGCCTGCGAATGAACCATAACGGTAACCTCTTCGGCCAATCGCCTTTGCAAGGGGCGCCTTCCTGGGTCTTCGTTTTGTTCGGCTACCAGCGCGTCTATCGTTTCCTTATCCAGCGAAGTGAATATCTTGATGTAGCGTTCGGCATCGGCATCGCTTACGTTCAGCCAGAATTGGTAGAACATGTAAGGAGAAGTGCGCTTGGCATCGAGCCATATATTGCCACCCTCCGTCTTGCCGAACTTCGTTCCGTCGGCCTTAGTGATTAGCGGACAGGTAAGCGCGTAGGCCTCATTTTCTATGCCTAAGGTGCGACGAATAAGCTCGGCGCCCGTTGTCATGTTGCCCCATTGGTCGTTACCGCCCAGTTGTAGCTTGCAACCTTTGGTTTCATAGAGGTGTAGAAAGTCGTAACCCTGCAACAACTGGTAGGTAAACTCAGTGAACGAAAGCCCTTCGCGAGCGTCTCCGCTGAGGCGTTTCTTCACGCTGTCCTTGGCCATCATGTAGTTAACAGTGATGTGTTTGCCCACCGTTCGTGCGAAATCGAGGAACGAAAAGTCTTTCATCCAATCGTAGTTGTTCACCATCTCGGCGGCGTTGTCGCCCTTGGCATCGAAGTCTAGGAACTTAGCCACCTGTGCTTTGATGCACTCTTGGTTGTGATAAAGCGTTTCCGAGTCGAGCAGGTTACGCTCCGCGCTCTTGCCCGAGGGGTCGCCAATCATGCCCGTTGCCCCTCCAACGAGGATGATGGGTTTGTGTCCGCACATCTGCAAGTGGCGCAACATCATGATGCCAGCGAGATGCCCGATGTGCAAAGAGTCGGCTGTGGGGTCTGTTCCAAGGTACGCCGTAACCGTTTCCTTCTGCAACAGTTCTTCTGTTCCAGGCATAATCTGCGCCAACATGCCGCGCCATCTTAGTTCTTCTACAAAATTTTTCTTCATCGGGATATATATAGGATGTTTATGAGTTGACGAGTTCGTTAATTGATAAGTTGACAAGTTAACAAGTGACAAGTTCGTTAGTTTACGAGTTAACGCGTTTTCAAGTTTGTGAATTGACAAGTTAAGCGGTGGACAAGCTGCGTGATTGGCCACCAGTAAGTGGTAAATTCACAAGTCATACCACTCCCCTCTCCCCTTGGAGAGGGGTTGGGGGTGAGGCTTTCACGGCACAGGGTCGTAACCACTACCGCCCCACGGATTGCATCTCAACACACGCCAAACGGCCAAGGCCAAGCCCTTAAATGGACCATGCTTGATGATGGCCTGACGGGCATACTCTGAACAAGAGGGCGTAAAGCGACACGATGGGGGCGTATAAGGCGAAATGGCCAGCTGATAAAAGCGGATGGGCAGTAGCAAAAGCCACACCGCAACACGCCGAAACAGGCCTAAAAGGGCACGAAGAGCATTCATATACTTTCTCCTATACGGCGTAACAGGTTCTGCACCTTATCTTCAACCTCGGCCGAAGGATGGTGTTTGGCATCCAACCAAAGGAAACCCAGCGTTATTCTTCTGCCTGTCGGCAACTTATCATAAAGCAATTGTTTGTTCTTGCGATAGGTTTCGCGCACCTGCCGTTTAACCCTATTGCGGTCGATGGCGTGCTTAAATCTGCGCTTAGGCACACTTATCATCATCTGTACAGGAGCCACGGCCTGCTGTTCTTCGGCCGAAAAGGGCTGCACCAAATACACCACACGCAAGGGAAAGGCAGCAAGCGACCGGCTATCCGCGCCGCAAAAGAGTGCCTCGGTGAGCTTTTTGCCACATGCGCGCTCTTCTTTTCTTAGCTTTTGCGATACCGTTGCTGCCATTGTTACTGTTTGTTTGGGGATGATTTAGACCGTTGCGCACGCCTTGTTCGAGAAACAGCACTTACCCGTTAAGTAAAAAGTGCCACTCGCCAATACGCCTTCCGTACGCTATCGAGGTCTAAGTGGCGGGCATTACTTATGCTCGTCGAGATAGGCTTTCAACGCACCAGACATCGATGGATATTCTTTCGATGGAGCTTGAAAGTCCAACCGCAAGCCCTCGTCGGTGATGGCTTTCGACGTTGCAGGGCCGAACGTGCCGATACGAACGTCGCCTTGCTCGAAGTTGGGGAAGTCTTTCACAAACGATTTCACACCCGTGGGACTCACGAAGATGAGCATGTCGTAGTCAAAGTTCTTTATCTCCTCTGGCGTAAAGTCGTTGGTGATGGTGCGATACATCACGCATTCAGTATGGTTCAGTTTCTTCGAGTCGAGCAATTTGGCGATGTCGTCGTTATGGTTGTCGCTCAATGGCACAAGATACTTCTCTTGTTTGTGCTTCGCCATTGTGGGCAGCAGGTCTTCCATCTTGCCCGTAGTACCGAAAAACACCTTACGTTTACGGTACTGAACGTATTTTTGGATATAGAGCGCAATGGTCTCGGTTACGCAAAAATACTTCAACGTCTCGGGAATGGGCACGCGTAGCTCTTTGGCCAGCTTGAAAAAGTGGTCGATGGCGTGGCGCGACGTAAATACGATGGCCGTATAATTGGGAATACTTACCTTTTGCTGGCGAAACTCTTTCGAGGTGATGCCTTCTACCTGTACAAAAGGGCGGAACACCAAATCAACGCCATACTCTCTCTCTATGTCGAAGTAGGGCGACTTATCACTCGTCGGTTTGGGTTGAGATATTAATATCTTTTTTACCATCTACTTGCTTAAAAATTGATTTTCAAATAATTGGAGGCGATTGTCAATACGCCCCACAGGGCGAACAAAGGCACAATTTCGAGAGCGCAAAAGTACAAAAAAAATTGCAAAAACTGGCCTTTTTGGCGGAAAAAGATAAGGTGTGTCTTATAAAGCGACAGTATTTTGGTTGTCCCCAACACGATGCCCACATAGATAATGCTGCTCTTGACGGTGAGCTGGAAGTAGGCTTGCAGCATCACCAGCGGCAAAAGCAACACGCCTTGCGAAGAAACAAGGAAGAGAAACGATTTAAGCCACTGGTTGTTTTTGCGCTTACCGAAGAACACCCACCCCACAAACCATTGGGCAAAGGCCTTTAACAAGAAGTAGCCCGCCACCAAACCCGTAAGTATGCCGATAACAACGAACTGCTCGGCGATGAAGGTTTCAACGCGCAAGTTCCGCAGGTAAAGGAAGAAGAGGATGGCATAGAGCAAACTGGTTTGCAGTGCAAGGAATATTTGGAAACGTATCTCGCCCGTTGTCTCGGCTATTTCGGAAGTGCCTTCGTTGCGCACGCGGAAGAAATGCTTTACCTGCCGAAAGATGAAGTCGCGCGATTGGGCGAAAGCCACGCAGCCCAAGATGAAACAACCCAAGAGCAACGAGGTAAGCAAGTCGTCGCTGGCGATGGTATAAGGCACGGGGTCGCCTGCCACCCCTGGCCGTCCGGCCGGCATTTCGGGATGGTAATACGGACTTTGCGAGAAGAACGACTCGCGATAATAGAGCGGCAAATCAACAATGCGCACATCCTTTCCCACCGAGTGTCCAGGCAAGTGCAAGGTGTCGGGGCGATTGCTCCAATGGATGGAGTCGGGCTTAAAATGTGCCTGAATGGCCGAGTCCTGCTGTTCGGGCGTAGCGTCGTAGGGCAGCCAACTAAGCACCTCTTTGGGTGTTAGCACCTTGGGTTTGGCCGTTTTTGCACTGTCTGCAAAGGCGGTCTCGGCTGCCGTCGTGTCGGCAGGGGCGATATAATACTGTTCTTTAATGGGTTTTAGCACGCTCAGAATGGGCTTGTTGTATGTTGTTATGCCCGTGTTGAAAGTCTTTTTGCCTTACAATGCGCTAGCAAAGGGGCCGCTTTCGATGCACGGCGCGATGAAGAAGAGAGGTACAAAACAAGCTAGGCATGCCCCAAAATCCCCTCGGCAAGGTGCTTGCCGAGGGATTTCAGGGCATGCAGCCCGTGGTGTTTAAAGGCCGAACGCCTTCTTTATGTCGTCTACGCGGTCGAGTTTTTCCCACGTGAACAGCTCCACTTCCATCACCTTCGTTTCGTGATAACGGCTGGTAAAGGTTTTCTTCACCACCTCGTTCTTGCGCCCCATGTGTCCGTAAGCGGCCGTTTCGGCGTAGATGGGCTGCCGAAGTTTGAGGTTACGCTCGATGGCATTGGGGCGCAGGTCGAACAGCTGCGCCACCTTTTGGGCTATTTCGCCGTCGGTTAGCTGCACCTTGCTACGTCCGTAGGTGTTAACGTAGATGTTAACCGGTTCGGCCACGCCTATGGCATAGCTCACCTGCACCAACATCTCATCGGCCACACCGGCGGCCACCATGTTCTTAGCGATGTGTCGTGCGGCGTATGCAGCCGAACGGTCAACCTTACTTGGGTCCTTGCCCGAGAACGCTCCGCCGCCGTGTGCGCCCTTACCGCCATAGGTGTCTACAATGATTTTACGACCCGTTAAGCCCGTATCGCCATGTGGGCCGCCGATAACGAACTTACCCGTGGGATTAACGAAATATTTGATGTCGTTGTTGAAAAGCGCCAGCACCTTGGGGCTTGTTATCTTCGCTTTCACGCGTGGCATCAGCACGTTCAGCACGTCGGCCTTTATTTGGGCCAGCATTTGCTCGTCGTTGGGGCCGAAGTCGTCGTGCTGTGTGCTCACAACGATGGTGTCGATGCGTATGGGCTGCCCGTCGTCGGCATACTCCACCGTCACCTGACTCTTTGAGTCGGGACGCAAATAGGTCATTTCCTTACCCTCTTTTCGTATCTCGGCCAACGTAATCATCAGCAAGTGGGCCAAGTCTAGCGACAGGGGCATGTAGTTTTCGGTTTCGTTGGTGGCGTAACCGAACATCATTCCTTGGTCGCCCGCGCCCTGTTCGTCGGCCTCTTCGCGACTAACGCCGCGGTTGATGTCGTCGCTTTGCTCGTGAATGGCGGTCAGTACGCCACACGAGTCGCCGTCGAATTGGTACTCCGATTTGGTGTAGCCAATGCTTTTGATGGTGTTACGGGCGATGTTTTGCAGGTCGATGTACGAACTAGAACGCACTTCGCCCATGATAACCACCTGCCCTGTGGTAACGAATGTTTCGATTGCGCAGTGTGCCTTGTCGTCGTAGGCCAAGAATTGGTCTACCAAAGCATCTGATATTTGGTCGGACACCTTGTCGGGATGCCCTTCGGATACCGACTCGGATGAAAAAAGATATGCCATAATGCTACGAATTTGTGTATCTATAAATAATTGTATGCCTATACGCCATGCGCCACCCATCTTGCATTTTGTGGGCGGCACATGGCCGTTAGCGACTGCAAAGTTACGCAAAAATGTGCAACTGGCTCTAAGCCACGCTGCAAAATAACGTGAAATGGGGAGGCGCGGGCAGCGGTTCTAGCGTTTTTTATAGGTAATCTTACTGAAAACCTGCATCGTAACCACCACCATATAGAATGCCCAAAACAGCACTACCATTATCAAATCAGGCATAAGCACGACATCCCCCACGGCCAAAAGTAGCATCATCCCCGTGATGTTGGGCAGCATCTTGTCGGCATAACGGCTCATCAGCCATTTGTTTTCCTCCGTATCTTCTGGCCCGTTTGGCCGCGGATTGCTTAGCGGATGCAACGATACATAGCGCAACCGCAGGTAAAGAGCCCCCGAAATGAAGGGCAACAAAAAGGTAAAGATGGGCAAGCCCACCCTATCGTCGGTGGCAAAGAAACTAATTTGCAAGGCCGAAAGCACCTCTATCACCGCGGAATAGAGAGCCACAGCGAAGGTTGCCGCGAGAAAAACCACGGCTATTCGGTTGTTTGATGTGTTATGTTTTATCATTGCATTGCATTTCCTTATCACGATTCAACTTATACGTCGACCACCCTACCACTGGCAAAGGCAACATCGTTACCGCCACCGTAACAAAGGGGTCGAATACAATTATACCCGACAAGAAGAGTACGCTATAAAACCCAACGCACGTAATTTCTAGCAAAATAGACTCATGAAAATCACGTATCAACGGGGCATTATGCTCATTCACCGGTATCACGTATCGCTTAAAGCCCCTTCTCACACGCATGGGCTTGTCTGCCTGAGAACGAATAAAGAAGTAAGCGCCTGCAACAAACAGAACGGGCACTAAGAGAAAGAAAGGCGAAAACGGATTGTTAACCCCGCCCGGCATATCAAAACGCATGTCTATCGTGTCTTTCGTTAGGATGCAGTACAACGCAATGCTCACGGTACCCACTAAGAAAAGCAGCGAAAGCAGGCTTTTTAAACTAGAATTTTTCATATCTCGGTACTTTATAATTGGTTACATTCCACCATCAATCTGCCGCGCCGCACTGCACAACAAACCATTTGCATACAAGGCACAAGTGCAACTGTGGGCAGCGATGCTTTTATTTTGCAAAGTTACGACAAAAACACATCACCGCCAAAACATGAAGAAAGAAAATTAAACCGCCCTACCCTCTTCTCAATGTACGTCGCGAACGCACATAATAGATGATGAAAAAGGCCACGACAAGCATCACTACGAGGGGTATCATGGGCAAGAAACCTGCCGCACAAAGCGTGATGTACAACAACAAACCCGTAACACCCAGCGACAGCACATCGATATATCGGCGCAATTGTTGCGTGTTGCCCTGCGTTTGGGGCATATCGTGCTGTGGGTCGAGGGCCAAAGGGTTTTCCTTCCCCTTGCGCAACAGCAAGTAAAGTGCGACAGATAAAAGGGGAAGAAACAAGATAAGATAGCTCATGCCTTGGAGTTCTCTACCACCAAGTGGCCCCCAATGCACAACAATGGTGTCCTTAACGAATGCGGCATAAACGGCTATGCCCAAGGTTACGGCAAGAAAAAGCAGCGACAAAAGGTTGCTTAGCTTATTACTTCTCATGTTGCATAAAGTTTAGTTATGGTACATTGAGCCACAAACACTCCTACGCACATCGTTTCATCGCGATTTACTTACCCAACTCACCGATGCCCTTTCGGAATAATCTGTAACAATATTGCAAATATAGTTTAACTATTTGGTACCGCCAAAGGTTAGGGAAAGAAAGTGTGGGGAAGAGGGTTTTTAAGTTGGCGAGAGGTTTTTAAGTTGACGAGTAGACAAGTTGACAAGTTAACAAGATGGTTAGTTAACGAGTAGACAAGCTAACGGGAGGTTTTTCAGTTGACGAGTTAACGAGTTGGCAAGTTAACGAGTTGGCAAGTTAACGAGAGTTTTTGAGTTGACAAGTTAACAAGAGGTTCTTCAGTTGACGAGTAAACAAGTTGGCTTGTCAACTAATGCCTTTGTCAACTCGCCAACTAACCACCTCCCCTCAACCAACAAAGCATACCACTCCCCTCTCCCCTTGGAGAGGGGTTGGGGGTGAGGCCAGTAGGGGCTGTGGGTGAGGCCAGTAGGTATTGTGGGTGAGGCCAGTAGGGGCTGGGGGTGAGGCTTTGTCCACTTTTCAGCAAGAATTTTAACACAAAAAGAGCCCTTTCTATCCACCAACAGCCCACTCGGTCGCAAAAAATCGATTCTCGCGAAGGTTTGTTCTGATGCAACTAAGGGCCAACCTGTGGATGCAGCAAAATGAATATTTATTACACGGAACCGCCATTTGCACCCATTTTAAGGGCGTTTACCGCTCAATTTACTGCAATATGCCGCTAAACGCCGTGCGTTTTGGTGCAAAATGCAATGCGTTTTGCCGCTAAATGCAGTGCGTTTTGATGCAAAACGCAAGGTAAAATGGTGCAAAATGCAGTGCATTTTGCCGCTAAATGCGAGGCAAAAAGCATAAACATACGCCATAATGGCATAAATATAACCCTCTCGAACCACGACATACATGGCTAAAAAGGGCAAAATAGTCATCAAAAAGTGGGATTTTGGGGACAAAAAGCAGGTAATTGGACTTGCAAAATTACGAGTTGGCAACCAAACTAGAAAGGCAAAATGGTGCAAAATGCAGGTCTTACTCTGAAATACAGACAAAACATAAGGCAAGAAAGCCTAGAAATTGCACCAATTTACCCACTTTATGCCCCAAATTTTCGCTAGAACGGAGCGAAAATTAGAACCGCATTGTAAAATATACCGTAATATTTTAAGTTTTCGAGTTGGTGAGTTTCTGAGTTGATGAGTTGGTAAGTTAATGAGTTGATGAGTTGGTAAGTTAATGAGTTGATGAGTTGATGATTTTACAAGTTAACAAGCAAACACCCCACAAGGCATATCACTCCCCTCTCCCCTTGGAGAGGGGTTGGGGGTGAGGCTGGTAGGGGTTGGGGGTGAGGCCAGTTGGGGATGAGGCCAGTTGGGGTTGAGGTTTTCTCTCGCTCATAGTTTGCCTTTCAGTTCGGGTGCGCTTACCATTGTGGCGTACAGATACATGGCAACGGCGGCGTGAAGGGCCGCAGGGAGCAAGTTGGCAGGCAGGTCTTCGGCACTGTGATTTTCCTTATTGCGCCATGTAAACACCACATTATAATACTGCTTAAAGCGTTCGTGCTTGGGGTTACGCGTATGATAAAGACTGGATATGCGCGGGAAATGGCGCACGGCATCGAGCAAAGCGGGGTCACGACCATCGTTAACAAGCGGCATGGGCACACCATGTTGCAGCCAATATATCTTTTTGAGGAAGGCCTCGAAACGGCTAACCAGGTCGGCATACCATGTGCGGAAATCCTCTTCGCGGTGCTGTGCCCGATAAAGACAATTCAGCGTGTTGCGCAATATCCGCCGAAGACCCTGCAAGGCGGGTATCGTTTCGGCATTCACCAGGCAGAAGAACAGCCGCAACACCTCATCAAACTCCACGTTATGAACCCCATCGCAGAAGTCGGCAAAGTCTTCCTTAAATGCTTGGCGCAGCTTAAAGGCCAAATCTTGCTCATCGTATTCGGGATTGATGGCAGCCTTTACCCGTTCGCGTATCAGCTGATTAAACCGCTCTTGGAAGTCGGGCTCCGACATGTACTTACTAATCAGCTGGGTATAGGTTTCGGCCATGTCGGCCATTTTCACGTTGGTGGCCTCGTCGCACTCTTGTGCGGCCGTCTGTTCGTCGTTGTTCAGCATGGCGTCGCGCACGTTGTTGTCGTTGGTAACGCGTTGCGTAACGTCTTCCACCTGCCTTTTCACCACCTCGATGTCGTCCCAGTCGGTAGAACCGAACAGCTCGTTAAACTGCGTTTCGATAACGCTTAGCCGTTGCATGTCGGGTTCGGCCACACCTGCAGCGGTGGCCGTGGGCACAGGTTCTATCTCGGTATCGGCGTTTTGCAGTTGTATCTTTCGTTCTTCTTTCTTTTCAAGTCGGTACCGGTCAAAGTCGATAGCCTCTATCAATCCGCGTGTCAGGTCGTCTGTGCCCAGCGAAGGCAACTTGCGCACGAGCAGCTTAAGCAGCGTTTCGGCCTTTTCCCACTCCACCGAGCAGCTGTCCATGATGGTAGAAAGAAACTCGTAGGTGCGTATAAAGGCCTTGATGCTGCTTTTACACTCCACCTGTTCTTCTTCCGATAGGGTGCAAAAGCGCTGGCACATGGCATCGAGCAAGGGGTCCAGGGCTTCTCTTGGGGCGTTGTTCCAATAGCGTTGGTTCAGCGTTTCCAGCTCGTTTTGTGTGTAAATTTGGTGTTTCTCTATCTCTGCCAGCAAGTCGTTCAGGCGGTTGGGGTCGGTTTCTCTGCTCAGGATGGTGGTTTTGTAGAAGGTTTGGAAACTCTGTTCAACGTCGTCGCAGGTGTTAACGAAGTCGAGCACAAAGGTATCTTCCTTCTTAGGGCACGTGCGGTTAAGTCGCGAAAGGGTCTGAACGGTTTGCAATCCATGCAGCGGTTTGTCTACATACATGGTGTGCAGCAGCGGCTCGTCGTAGCCCGTTTGAAACTTGTCGGCCACGATGAGGAAACGATAGTTGCCCGTTCGGAACGTCTTTTCTATGGCCGCAGAGGGAAATCCATTAAGGCTGCCCTCGTTAACGGTCTTTCCGTTGTACTCGAAATCGCCGCTAAAAGCCACGATGGCGCGATATTGCGAATCGCGTTGGCTTAGCAAGCGGTTGATGGCAAAGAAGTAATCGATGGCTCGTTGTATGCCTGTGGTGCACACCATGCAGCGTGCCTGTCCGCCAATTTTATGTGCCACGGAGGTGTGGAAGTGCTCAACCATCACCTCGGCCTTCTTTTCAATGGTTTCGGGTTGGCGTTCAACAAAGTGGCGTATCTTTTTTAAAGCCTGCTTGCGGTCGAACTCGGGGTCGTCTTCCACCCGCCGGCGAATGTGATAGAAACTTTCGTAGGTGGTGTAATTGCTCAACACGTCGAGGATAAACCCCTCTTCGATGGCCTGTTTCATCGAGTAGACGTGGAAGGGGCGATGCCCCGTTTCACCGTCGGACTTAATAAAGGGCGTGCCGAACGTTTCGAGAGTCTTGTTCTTCGGCGTTGCGGTGAAAGCGTAGAAGTTGGCGTTGGGCGCCATGCGCCGCCCGCACATGTATTGGGCAATGGCCTCGTTAACGGCGTCTTCAACGCTTAGCTCCGTGTCGTCGGCCACTGCCGAACCGGCCAACACTTGGTTTGTGCTGGCCGCCATCTTGCCGCTTTGGCTCGAATGTGCCTCGTCTATAATTACGGCAAAGCGGTGACTGGCCAGTTCGTTGCCGATGGCATCGAGGATGAACGAGAACTTATGCACGGTAGAAAGGATGATTTTCTTGCCGTTTACAAGGTGTTGCCGCAGGGTTTCGCTACTGTTGGCGGCATCTACGATGTTTTCATTGCGACTAAAAGCCCGCATGTTGTTGCGCAACTGCTTGTCGAGGTTAACGCGGTCGGTAACGATAATTACGCTGTCAAACAGCGGTTGGTCTCCCTCTAACAGCTCTACAAGCTGATAGGCCAACCATGTGATGCTGTTGCTTTTGCCCGAACCGGCCGAATGTTGCACCAAAAAGCGTTGCCCGATGTTGCCCTTGGCCGTTTCGTGTAGCAGTGCGCGCACCAGTTGCAGCTGGTGCCAGCGTGGCCAAATGTTCTTTTCGATGTTACGCCGGGTATCGGGATTGCGCTCGGTAACCACCTGCGCGTAGTGTTCAAGAATGTTGCTAAGGTTGCGTTTGGTAAGAATTTCTTCCCACAGATAGGCCGTTTTCAGTCCGTTGGGGTTGACGGGGTTGCCCGCTCCGTCGTTAAATCCTTTGTTAAAAGGCAAAAACCAGCTGTTGGCTCCGCATAGTTTGGTGCACATCTGCACCGTATCATCGTCGGCGGCAAAGTGTACGGCACAGCGTTTGGGCATAAACAGCAGGTTGCTGGGCGAGCGGTCGGTGCGGTATTGGGCAATGGCGTGGGCCGTGTTTTGGCCTGTTATCTGGTTTTTAAGCTCCATCGTAATCACCGGCAAACCGTTAATAAAGATGGCCACATCCAATGCCAGCGCAGGGTTTTGTGCATCGTAGCGCAACTGCCGCACAACAGAGAACTTGTTCAGCGCATACCGTTCTTCGCCCTCGGCGCTAAGTGCCGAGGGCAGGGGGTTGTAAAGCACAAAGGTGTTGCTTTGGTGTTTCAATCCTTTTCGCAACACATCCACCACCCCGCGCTTTGTTATCTCGTCGCGCAGGCGTTCTAGAAACTTGCGACGATTGACAGGCGAATGGAAGATACCCGACTTTTCCACCTCTGCGGGCTGGGTTAGCTTGAGGAAAGTTTCAAGTCGGCCAGTGTCTAGGGCATAGTGAGTGTCGTATTGGCTGGTGTCGCCCAGTTCGTATTGGTTATGGTTGGTAAGCCAGTTAACAATCAGGTCTTCCAACGCTTTTTCGTTCATTGTTGTAGGCATGGCGTTCAGTTTGTTTGGGTTTGTTTGCCAGTTACATTAATTTTTCCCGTTACGGCATCGCTAATCAGCCGCTGCTTATATTCCTTTATGCGTTCCACTTGCTGCTCGTAAGCATCGATAAGCATGTTTATACTCGCCGTCTTGGCCTCGATATAGCTTACTATGGCGCGCTGTTCGGAGAGGGGAGGGATGGGGAGAAAGTTCTTTTTAAGTAATGAATAATTAATGTTTTGGCCTTCGCGTATACCAGTTACGCATGTTTGAAGCAATTGAATGAAGTTATAGGATTTCATTAAATACTTCATATATTCGGCATCAAAGCCATCATTAAGTTTAAGAATGGTGTAGGCTGCACTAATGATGCCTTGGTAATGAGCATATTCAATTCCACCTTGAAATGAGCGAAGGCTAATCACGAAGTCACCTTTCCTCACAAGTTTAAGTCCTTCCAGCCCCTTATTTACAACAACTACTCGACTTTCATACATGTGTTGAGGAATTACTCCGTACTTTTGTGTTGAGCATAAGACAGGTTCTTCGGGATAACCTTTTTCGGAACGCTCTGCAAATACATATTTAATCTTCCTTAGTTTCCAATGGTCAGGAACATCTCCAAGCCAGCTTACTCCTGATGGCTTATGAGAATTTTTACCTATCCCCTTAGTAACCGCATTAGCGATAACTGCTTGTTTCAGTTCTTTTAGCAGTTCAATTTGTTGCGTTTGTTTGGTTACATACGTATCAATCTGCCCCACCTTGCTGTCTAAATACGAAACAATGGCATGTTGTTCGGCAAGGGGAGGGAGAAAGAAAGGTATTTCTTTCAATCCAACGGGTGATAAATCCCATTGTCCGACTCGTATTCCTTTTGAGTATTGTGTGAAGAAAGGGACGTATGCACAACTTCTAATCGCTATATTAAAAAAGGTTTTGTACGCAAGACGTAAATCACACGTATAATAGGCAGGGCTTACTATGCCGCGATAACCTGACACGGCATAAGAACCTTGCCAAGCTTTCATCTTGTTAATAACAAACTGTCCCTCTTCAATTAGCTTATATCCACTTAGATCTTCTGGGATAAAGTTGTGATTATCGTCTGCTTCTATGTCTCGGACGATTACACCTTGTTCACGAACAACAGACAAGAGCGTTTCATTGGGATGGTTCTTGACAGATGTCATACTGATAAGGTTTCTCAATTTTTTCACTTCCCAATGTTTCGGAATATCCCCAATCCACTTCACTCCGCTATCCTTATACTTGCTATATTCTTCCATTTTGTGCAACAGGTTTACGCGTTAAGAATCTCTGCCAGCAGTCCATCTGTTTCCTTTTCAATGGCTTGAATGTCGGCTTTGATGTTGGCAAGAGGTCTCAATTCAACGGGTTTGTAGAAATATTTGGTGAAAGAAAGCTCGTAACCCACCTTTGTTTCGCCCTCGGCCACATAGGCATCGGGGGCGTAGGGCAACACTTCGTTGCGCATAAAGGCCTCGATGCCGCCCGGATAGGTTAGCGGCACCTGCTCGGTATCGCGCAAAGCGCGGTCGGCTTCGCCTGCTACGGGTTCGCAAGAGGGGTCGGGCACGGTGATAAGTGCACGCAGCTTGTTCTTAACCGCCTTGGTTAGCTTGCCCAAAGCGGCGGCGTAGGCATCCCAATTGTTTAGCGGCGTATCGTTGGGAACGGCTTGCATGGCCGCCCTGCACGCCTCTTGCTCCTTGGAAGTGAGCTTACCTGCGGTGATGTCGCTTTGTGGCAGCACGCGCAAACGCAGCGGGCGGTCTACCTTTATTTCCCAATAGCCAAACTCTTCGTTGGCGAATATCTTGCTTTGTGGCGTTTCTTCAAATCGGTTTAGCAACTGCATGATTTGCTGGCGGTCGGTTTCGTTGGTCTCGCAGTTCTTTTCGCCCAGGTTCTTTCTTAGTGGTGTCTTGATGTCTGTTGCATCAATCAGTTGCACCTTGCCGGCCCTGCGTGGCTCTTTACGGTTGGTTACCACCCATATAAAGGTGCCAATGCCCGTGTTGTAGAAGTCTTTCTCGGGCATAGCGATGATGGCTTCCAGCCAATCGTTCTCAATAATGTGCCGCCGCAGGTTGCTTTCGCCACCGCCAGCGTTGCCCGTAAAGAGGCTCGAACCATTGTGTACCTCTACGATACGCGTGCCCAGCTCGGTGTCGTTCTTCATTCGCGAGATGTTGTTGGCAAGGAAAAGCATCTGCGAGTCGCCCACATCGGGCACAAAGCGCAGGCCGTTGTGCGGGTCGTAACCCTGCGGCAGCACAAAGCGCGGGTCGGTTATGTGTTGCTTTTCGTTGTCTTTCAGTCCCCAAGCCTGCAAGTCTGTTTTCCAAGGCGTGCCGAAAGGGGGGTTGGAAATGCAAAAGTCGAACTTCATCCCAGGGTGTCCGTCGTTGCTGATGGTTGAACCGCAAAAGAACCTTTCGCGCCTGACGCCGGCGTTGAGATAAGCAAACGAGTTGGTGATGGACGAGAGCATGAGGTCGGCCTTGCATGTGGCGTATGTTTCGGGTTGCATCTCTTGCCCGTAGAGACTAATCTTTATGCGCTTGCGTTGCTCTATGGCGATGTCGGCAATGCGCTGTTCGGCGATGGAAAGGATACCGCCCGTGCCGCATGCGCCATCGTAAATGGTGTAGGTTCCGTTGCGCAACTTGTTGGCGACGGGCAGCACGGCGATGTCGGCCAACAGTGCAACATAGTCGCGCGGAGTGAAATGCTCTCCGGCTTCGGTAACGCTATTTGCCTCGTTAAACTTACGCAACAGCTGCTCGAAAAGCGTTCCCATGGTGTGATTGTCCACCCCTGGCAGCCTTTCGTTGCCCTCGGCATCGAGCACGGGGTCTTTTCCGAGGTTTATTTCGGCATCGGTAAACTTCTCGATGATACGGCCCAAGCGGCCAGTGTCGCTAAGGTTGTCTACTTGTTGTTTCAGCTTGAACTTCTCGATAATGTCTTGTACGTCCTTGGAAAAGCCGTCGAGATACTCCAAGAAGTTTTGTTTTAGGCGTACGGGGTTGGTTTCTCCGCGTAACGTCTTCATGGTAAAGCGCGACGTGTTGCAATAAGCAAGCCCCGTGCAGCGTATGAGCATGCTTTCTTGCTGCGTTTCGTCGACCCCTTGTTCGGTTAGTTGCTGTTTGAGCTGCAACACCTGCTGATGGGTTGGTTCGAGCAAGATGTCGAGCCTTCTAAGCACCATCATGGGCAGGATAATCTTCTTATAGTCGCCCTTGTTGAAGGCTTGTACCAGCACGTCGTTGGCAATATTCCATATAAATGTGAAGAGGGTGTTGTATTGGCTTGGGTTCATTACGAGCTGTTTTCGGTTTTAATGTATAGGCGCTTGTGGGTGTTTGCACAACCATTTACAGGCCTTTGCATGGCATGTGTTGCCTGTTTGGGGAGTACAAGGTGCTTTGTAGCGCGAGTACAAGATGCTTGTAGTGGGCGTACAAGATGCTTGTAGCGTGTGTACAAGATGCTTGTAGCGCCACTACAAGGTGCTTTGTAGTGGGGCTACAGCATGTGGGCGGCGCAATGTTTTGGCCGCATTACTTATTCAATTTCCACGTTGCGCCGTCCTTGGTATCCTTCACTTCAAAGCCGGCGGAGGCCAGTTCGTCGCGTATGCGGTCGCTGGTGGCCCAGTCTTTGTCGGCCTTTGCCTTGGCGCGCAGGTCGAGAACCATGTCTACAACGTGGCCGAAGGCCTCTTCGCGGGCATCGTTGTTGTTGCCGTTTTCGGCTTTCAGACCCAGCAGTTGGAAGGCAAAGAGGTGCATGGTGGTGGCTAATTGCTCGAGGTGTTCGGCCGAAATCTGCGCCTTGTGGTCGATAAGGGTGTTGATAAGTCGGCATGCCTCGAAGAGATGACTTAACACCATAGGCGTTTGGAAGTCGTCGTTCATGGCCTCGTAGCACTTGCGGGGCAGTTCGTTCACGATGGTTGCCGTGGCCTCGTCGCTAGTTTTGGCGGGTTGAATGCGTTGTAAGTCGGCGATGCCGTTGAGCAATCTTTCGAGTCCTTTCTCGCTGGCTTGCAGGGCCTCGTTAGAGAAATCCACCGTTCCGCGATAGTGGGCAGAGAGGATGAAGAAACGAATGGTCATGGGCGAGTAGGCCTTTTCGAGCGCGGGATGTGCGCCGTTGAAGAACTGTTCGAGCGTGATGAAGTTACCCAGGCTCTTTCCCATCTTCTGTCCGTTGATGGTTATCATGTTGTTGTGCATCCAATAACGCACCATCTGTTCGCCTTCTGCGGCCACAGCTTGGGCAATTTCGCACTCGTGATGGGGGAAGATGAGATCCATTCCACCACCGTGAATGTCGAAATGTTCGCCCAAATACTTCCTTCCCATTGCCGTACACTCGCAGTGCCAACCAGGAAATCCATCGCCCCACGGACTTGGCCAGCGCATGATGTGTTCGGGTTGGGCGTGCTTCCACAGGGCGAAGTCGGCCTGATTACGCTTTTCGCCCACGCCGTCGAGCTTGCGCGAGGCATCTAAAACGTCTTCGAGGTTGCGACCAGAGAGTATTCCGTAGCGGTGTGTTTCGTTGTACTTGGCAATGTCGAAGTAAATAGACCCATTGCTTTCGTAAGCAAAGCCATTGGCTAGTATCTTCTTTACCAACTCTTCTTGCTCGATGATATGCCCCGATGCTTGTGGCTCAATGCTGGGCGGAAGCACGTTGAGCAGTTGCATGGCAGCATGATAGGTGTTGGTATAATGCTGTGCAATCTCCATCGGTTCAAGCTGTTCTAGTCGCGCTTTCTTGGCTATCTTGTCGTCGCCATCGTCAGCATCGTGTTCAAGATGCCCCACATCGGTGATGTTTCGCACGTAGCGCACCTTGTAACCCTGGTGTTGCAGGTAGCGAAACACCACGTCGAAGGTGATGGCGGGCCGCGCATGACCCAGATGTGGGTCGCCATATACGGTGGGTCCGCATACATACATGCCCACGTTGGGGGCGTGTAGGGGCTCGAAACGCTCTTTTTTACGAGTGAGGGTGTTGTAGATTAATAAGGGAGAATTTGGCAAATCTACCCCACAACTGGCCTCACCCCCGTCCCCTCTCCAAGGGGAGAGGGGCGTGGTATGCTGTGCTGCCTTGGTGGAAGGCACGGAATTGTTCTGCATCTGCGCTGAATTGTCAGCGGGTTTATTTTGTTCGTTCATATTTATTCTATTATCAGCCTCACTCCCAACCGGCCTCACCCCCGTCCCCTCTCCAAGGGGAGAGGGGAGTGGTATGTTGTGTTGTTTTGGTGAGTGACGACTCGTTATTACTTTGATTGAGTTGTTGTTGACTCATATTTTGCTGTGAACTACGTGAGTAGTATGGAGTAAGTAGTAAAGTAACGAATGTTGATTACTTACGTTTACCTGGCACTACAAGGCTAATCACTCCCCTCTCCCCTTGTAGAGGGCGTGGTATGCTATGTTGTTTGGGCGAGTGAAGGTAAGTGGTTACTCGTTATTAACTATGATTTTATTAGGCCATTACCTCACAAGGTTTATCGTATAGATAGTACTACCGTGTGCCATCAAGTGCCACAATCATTAGAACTACCACAACGTTGCAAGGCTAATCACGCCCCTCTCCCCTTGGAGAGGGGTTGGGGGTGAGGCTGGTTTCAATCAACCTTAGCAGGTGTTCCACCGCATCTTTCTCGTCGATGTTTCTTTCAACGCATTCCTTTTTGCGGTAGAGCGACACCTTTCCAGGCCCTGCACCAACATATCCGAAGTCGGCATCGGCCATTTCGCCCGGTCCGTTTACGATGCAACCCATGATGCCAATCTTCAAACCCTTCATGTGTTTGGTGGCTTCGCGAATGCGGGCGATGGTTGTTCGCAGGTCGTAAAGCGTGCGACCGCAGCCCGGACAGCTAATGTATTCGGTCTTGGTGGTGCGCAAACGGGCGGCTTGCAGTATGCCGAAGGCCGTGGCATCTACCTCTTCGTCGGGCAAGTCGCCGTCGTTCATCAGCCAAATGCCATCCGTAAGCCCGTCAATCATCAGCGGTCCCATGTCGGCAGCGGCTTTTAGCTGGAATGTTTCTTTCTCTTCGGCTGCGTGTCGGTACATTTGCGCGAATACAACGGGGTTGTTGATGCCTGCCGACCACAACTCGTGAACCAGCGCACGCTGGTCGCCCACCTTGTTCTTATGTGTGCTCATGCACACCACCACCACTTCGGGGTGATGTTTAAGACAAGCCAAATATTCGTCGCTGTTGGCTCCATATTGCAGCACGAGGAACTTAACATCTGCCTCGACAAGCGAGATAAAGGGCACGGCATTGTGTGGGAAGATGGGGTACACCAGCTCGTAGGCCTGCGGATTGGTGCTGGCCAGCTGCATGTAGGCATCGTAGTCCATGATGTAACGGCGCTTTGCCGAGAGGTTTGCGGGCAGATGTCTACCTATATATATGTAATCGGGCGTTTGGTCGGCGTTGGCCACCACGTGAACCTTATCCTTATCCGTGCGATTGCTTATCACAACGGGTAGGTTTTCGCCTCCGATGTTGGCCACGGGCGTGGTTGGACGGCGTTCGGGAGCGGTGTAGTTGAACCCTTTTGCCACCTGAGCAGGTATAGGTAGGTGGCCCGAACGTGCCTCGATGTAGTCTACAAGCGCACGTGCCACGGGTATTTCGGCCTCTGGGTCTTCGCTAAGCGACACGCGTATGGTGTCGCCGATGCCGTCAGCCAGCAGCGTACCAATGCCCACAGCACTCTTAATGCGGCCATCTTCGCCCTCGCCAGCCTCAGTAACGCCAAGATGTAAGGGGTAATTCATGTCTTCGAGGCGCATCTGTTGCACCAAAAGGCGCACCGATTGCACCATCACCACCGTGTTGGATGCCTTGATGGAGATAACCACATTGCTGAATTGCTCGCGTTTGCAGATGCGTAAGAACTCCATACAGCTCTCAACGATGCCCGCAGGCGTGTCGCCATAGCGACTCATGATGCGGTCGGAGAGCGAACCGTGGTTCACACCGATGCGTACGGCCGTGTTGTTTTCGCGGCAGATATTGAGGAAAGGCACAAAGCGTGCATCAATCTTCTTTATCTCTTCGGCGTATTCTTCGTCGGTATATTCCAACTGTTTGAAGGTTCGTCCTGGGTCTACATAGTTGCCGGGGTTAATGCGTACCTTCTCTGCATACAGTGCGGCCACGTCGGCCACGTTGGCGTTGAAATGCACATCAGCCACAAGCGGTGTGTCGTAACCTTTCTGCCTAAGCACCGCATTGATGTTGCGCAGGTTCTCCGCCTCGCGTTTTCCTTGCGTAGTGAGTCGCACCAACTCGCCGCCTGCTTGTATAATACGCTCTGCCTGGGCTGCGCTAGCCTCCGTATCGTTGGTGTCGGTGGTTGTCATCGACTGCACGCGCACGGGGTTGTTTCCACCCATCATCACGCTACCAACGGTTGTTACCGATGCATTTCGGCGTTGCAGGTTAAAGAGGTCGATGCCGATGTCACTCCATTCGCCAGCTCCTTGTAGGGGAAGAGGGCGCGAAGTATGGTTGTTATCTTGTTCGTTCATCATTCGTTTAAAGGGGAAAAAGGTGAAAGGGTGAAAGGGTGAAAAGGGCGTTTAAAGGTGAAAAGGTGAAAGGGTGAAAGGGTGAAAAGGTGAAAAGATGCTTCGCCTACCAACTTGTCAACCAGTTAACTTGTCCACTCGTTAACTAATCAACCCGTCCACTCACTATCTTTCGCCCTAATTTGTCTTAAACTCGTACTTCACTTCGGCCAATTCTTCATTGGCTTTGGTAATCTTTTGTCCCAATGTAGCCTTATATTCGGCCAGTTGTTGCGCCACGTTTTCGTCTGTCAAGGCCAGCATTTGCACGGCAAGTATGGCTGCATTCATGGCTGCATTAACGCCAACAGTGGCAACGGGAATGCCTGGGGGCATCTGTACGATAGACAACAACGCGTCTAATCCGTCGAGCATACCTTTGATGGGCACGCCAATAACGGGCAACGTGGTAGATGCTGCCACAACACCAGGCAGAGCGGCAGCCATGCCAGCAGCCGCAATAATAACCTTTACGCCACGCGCTTTGGCTCCTTTGGCAAAAGATTCTACGGCATCGGGCGTGCGGTGAGCACTGAGAGCGTTCACTTCGAAAGGAACTTGCAGGTCGTTAAGCAACTTACATGCTTTCTCCATAACGGGCAAGTCGCTGGTACTGCCCATGATAATGCTTACTGATGGGGTCATAATATATTTTTATTAAACCTTATTCAATGAATAAACATCAACAACCAAACACGCCAACCCCGCAACCCACCCACAACCGGCCTCACCCCCAACCCCTCTCCAAGGGGAGAGGGGAGTG
>ERZ772960.26-NODE-26-length-135347-cov-11.401051_pt1 | contig 135347 bp, 98 predicted proteins | sample MGYA00580678_ERZ772960 | MGnify/ENA primary metagenome ERZ772960 (study PRJEB29015, sample SAMEA2737930) | human oral metagenome | biome: human oral; feature: human-associated habitat; material: dental | place: China | collected 2059 ...
TTATCAGTTAGTTTACATCAACTTCGATATTTCTTCATTTTCATTGATTAGTTACAGGTAGAGAAAAGTCTTTCTACACGTAGGGAAAGATTTATCTGCATGTAGAGAATCATCCGTTTTCATGGAAAACCATTCGTGGCAGGCTGCACCTGCCATGCAGGGTCAAAGGGAAATCAAGTCCGGACAGGAGGGTTCGCATGGCCGTCCCTGCGCCATCGCGCAGGTGTCTGCCTGCAATGTGGATGCCTCTGCAGCACATGCTCCCGATGCTGCCTGACGGGCTGCAGGCGACAGGCCACCTGCCGGCCACCCGGTCAAAAAGCACGCCACTCCTTTGCCATTACGATAAAAAGGAGTATCTTTGCGAAAAACAAACAGATGCCCCCTGCGCAAGTCTTCATCCTCTCGGCACGTAGGGAAGAGAGGGGCAAGGGACGGACAATTTACGCTTATGGCAACACATCCTTTATGGTCTGACGACTACTGGCTGCCGCTCTTACAGCTTTACCTCAAGAAGCCGGAGGGCATGAAGCCCATGTATTCACGTGCGCTGGTCAACCTCAGTCTGGAACTGCATATCCCGCCCAGGACACTCTATGGGCAGCTGTTCCGGCTGCGGCAGCGTGCCACCCCCGTCCTCAACCTCATCTGGGACACCTACGGAGAGAACACCCGCAGGCTGAACCGGGACGTGAAGAAGCTGCGGTCGATGAAGGGCTTCGGGCAGCCAAGGGAGTTCTACGACGGCGTGAAGACGAACGAGACCTTCGAGCATGACTTCCTGCCGCTGGAATGCTGTCACGAGCTGCGTCCCTTCATGCTCGTCATGATACTGGACCTTTACTTCCGGCTCACGCCGGTTACGATGACGGCGGAGACACCCGAGGTGAGAGAACTGGCAAAACGCATGGGGATAAAGCCGAAGACCGTGGTCGAGGCGATGGAGACCTTCCAGCTCTGCGACCCCTATCTGAACCGTGACGGCTTCATGGCATCTCCGCTGCTGCCGTCCTGTCAGGAGATATGGAACCGCTATGGCAACGGGAACCCTGAAAAACTTTCGGCTCTGGCAGCACAATTAAGGGAGTATTTCGATTGATTATACTTGTTTTTTCGTACTTTTGCAACGTAATTCAGGTAGAAAATGGCACAGGAACAAGTACAGCTTCAGACCCAGAAACAGCAGCAGGTGCAGCGGCTCTCGCAGCAGCAGATGCTCCAGGTGAAGCTGCTGGAGATGCCGCTGACGGAACTGGAGGAGAGCGTCAATGCCGAACTGGACGACAATCCCGCATTGGAATCAGGCGGCGATGAGACGGATGACATGGATACGGACGGCTCCGCAGAGCAGACGGAGGGCGACGACTTCGACACGCAGCAGGAACGGGAAGAGCGGCAGGATGCCCTCGACTCGGCGCTGGAGCGGATGCGGTCGGATGACGAACTGCCAGCCTACGACTCACGCCAGCAGCGCAACAACGCCGACTATGAGGAGATTGTCTACGGGGACACGGTTTCCTTCATCGACAAGCTCAACGAGCAGGTGGGCGAGAGAGAGCTTACCGACCGGCAGAGGGACATCCTGGAATATCTTATCGGCAGTCTGGACACTGACGGACTGCTGCGGAAAGATCTCGGCAGCATCAGCGACGAACTGGCCATCTACCACGGCATAGACGCTACGGCCGGCGAACTGGAGGAGGCGTTGAAGATACTGCAGGATTTCGACCCGGCCGGTATCGGAGCACGGACGCTGCAGGAGTGTCTGCTGCTGCAGGTGGACCGCAAGGTGGAGAATGGCGAATGGGCCGGTGACGGGAAACTGTACAGACGTGTCCGAACGATCCTCGCCGATTATTTCGATGCTTTTACGAAGAAACATTGGGACAAGATACAGACAGCCCTCTCCCTGTCTGACCATCAGGTCGAGACGCTCCAGCGTGAAATCCGGAGGCTGAACCCGAAGCCGGGCGCCTCCATGGGCGAGACGCAGGGCAGGAACCTGCAGCAGATCACCCCCGACTTCATCATCGACACCGAGGATGACGGGACGATCACCTTCAGCCTCAACCACGGCAACCTGCCCGAACTGCACGTATCGCCGGCATTCAACGAGATGCTGGCGGCCTATCGGGACAACAAGGCGGGAATGAACCGTCAGGAGAAGGAAGCACTGCTCTATGCCAAAGAGAAGGTGGACAAGGCACAGGGATTCATCGAGGCGGTGAAGCAGAGACGGCATACGCTGCAGGTGACGATGAAAGCCATCATCGATATACAGCGCAGGTTTTTCCAGGACGGCGATGAAGCCGACCTCAAGCCGATGATCCTCAAGGACATCGCCGACCGGACCGGACTGGACATATCGACGATCTCGCGGGTGAGCAACATCAAGTATGCGCAGACACGATGGGGCATCTTCCCGCTCCGCTTCTTCTTCTCGGACAGCTATACGACGGAAGACGGCGAGGAGATGTCTACCCGGAAAATCAAGGTCGCACTCAAGGAAGTAATCGGCCAGGAGGACAAACGCCGGCCGCTCAGCGATGACGCACTTGCCAAGGTCATGAAGGAAAAGGGATTCCCGATAGCCCGCCGCACGGTCGCCAAGTACCGGGAACAGCTCGGACTGCCTGTCGCAAGGCTGCGAAAGGAATGACGGATCGTGGATCGTGGAGGGTGAGCGCTGATGCTTACCTGTTCATCGCTTATCTGTTCATCGCTTATCATCGTCCCGCCTGTCATCGCCCATCCCCGCTTGTCATCGCCCATCCTCTCTCACCCTAAAAGAATGAAGGAAAAGAACATCATATTGACAGCAAGAATCGTGAGCATGGTGCTCACGCCTTTCTATCTGCCCGTTGTGGGCATACTGGCTATCTTCACATTCAGTTATCTCAGCATGTTCCCATGGCAGGCCAAGCTGGCATACGTCCTGATGGTTTATGCCTTCACGGTGCTCATCCCTACCTTGCTCATCCACCTCTACCGGCAGTATCATGGCTGGACGCTCATCCAGCTGGGGCAGCGGGAGCGGAGAATGGTCCCTTACACCATCTCCATCATCTGCTATTTCACGTGTTTCTACATCATGAACCTGCTGCATCTGCCGCACATGCTGACATCCATACTCATGGTGGCACTGGTGATACAGATTCTCTGTGCCGTCATCAACGTGTGGTGGAAAATCTCCACCCATACGGCAGCCATCGGCGGGGTAACGGGTTCGCTGATAGCCTTTTCCCTGCTGCTCAGCTTTGATCCGATGTGGTGGCTCTGTCTGACCCTCATCGTCTCCGGTATGGTAGGCAGCAGCAGGATGATCCTACGGCAACATTCACTGGAACAGGTCACGTCGGGTTTCTTCCTGGGACTGGTCTGCTCATTCTTCACCATCATCATCGTGTAAGCCTATTCATTTAAAACAATACAGAATATGAAGCCATTAGTAAGCATTATCATGGGTTCGACAAGCGACTTGCCCGTCATGGAAAAAGCTTGTAAGTGGTTGGAACAGCAGGAGATTCCCTTTGAGGTGAATGCCCTCTCCGCCCATCGTACGCCCGATGCCGTCGAAACCTTCGCCAAGGAAGCCAAGGGACGGGGCATAAAGGTAATCATCGCAGGAGCCGGCATGGCGGCGGCACTGCCCGGTGTCATCGCTGCTTCAACTCCGCTTCCGGTCATCGGCGTCCCGATCAAGGGAATGCTCGACGGTCTCGATGCCATGCTGTCTATCATCCAGATGCCGCCGGGCATACCGGTTGCCACCGTGGGTGTCAACGGTGCCCAGAATGCCGCCATTCTTGCCGCAGAGATGATGGCGCTCGGCGATGAGGCCATTGCCCGTAAAGTGGATGCCTGGAAGGCTTCTCTGGGAGAGAAGATTGAAAAGGCCAACAGGGAACTGGGCGAGCTGAAGGAGTACAGGTTCAGATGCTGAATGGCCTTAGGTCCGGCCCCGGCTCCAGCCTCACCCCCGGCCCCTCTCCGAATGGAGAGGGGAGTAATCACCGACGAAGGGGCTTGTCAGGGTACGGCTTGAGCAGACTCATCGCCGCCTATCATCGCCTATCATCGCTTATCGTCGCTCATCACCGCTCATCACCGCTTATCATCGCCTACTGCATCGCTTATCACCGCCTATCACCGCCCATCATAACTTATCATCACCCATGATCGATTTATTCAACTTTGAAAGAAGGAAAACCTCAGTCACCCATGTCGGCACACTCGACATCGGTGGAGAGAACCCAGTACGCATACAGTCAATGACCACCACCTCCACGGACGATACCGAAGGGAGCGTGGCACAGGCAGAGCGCATCATTGATGCAGGAGGAGAACTCGTGCGCCTCACCACGCAAGGGAAGCGTGAGGCAGAGAATCTGAAGAACATCAATGCACAGCTGCGGGCCGACGGCTACATGACACCTCTCTGTGCCGATGTCCACTTCAATGCGAACGTAGCGGACGTGGCAGCCCTCTATGCGGAGAAAGTACGTATCAATCCCGGCAACTATGTGGATCCGGCACGGACGTTCAAGAAACTGGAGTACACCGATGAGGAATACGCCCGGGAACTGCAGAAGATTGAGGACCGGCTCGTCCCGTTCATCAATATCTGCAAGGAGCACCATACCGCCGTACGCATCGGCGTGAACCACGGCAGTCTGTCCGACCGCATCCGCAACCGCTATGGCGACACACCGGCAGGCATCGTGGAGAGCTGCATGGAGTTCCTGCGTATCTTCCGCAAGCATGATTTCCATGATATTGTCATCTCCATCAAGTCATCCAACACCGTTGTCATGGTCCGCTCGGTGCGTCTCCTCGTGGCCGAAATGGACAAAGAGGATATGCACTATCCGCTCCATCTCGGTGTCACGGAGGCCGGCGAGGGTGAAGACGGCCGTATCAAAAGCGCCGTGGGCATCGGTGCGCTGCTTGCCGACGGCATCGGCGATACTATCCGTGTGTCGCTGAGTGAAGAGCCGGAGTGCGAGATTCCTGTAGCGAGGTATCTCGCATGGTATATCCGTCGTCACGAGAAGCATCTTCTCATCCCCGGCGAACGGTATTCCGGCTTTGATTATCTCTGTCCTGAACGCCGCGAAACGGTGGCGGCAGGCAATATCGGTGGCGGCAACGTGCCTGTTGTCATTGCCACGCGGCGGACAGACCGGTCGGCTGTCGATGTCTCATCGCCCGAACTGCCGAAGCCGGACTATATCTATGTACAGGGCAGACTGCCTGAAAACAAGGCGAAGGACCAGAAGTACATCCTTGATTACGATGCCTACATGGAGCTTGCCGGCAGAGACAGCCGGATGCTCGAGAACGTTTATCCCATCTTCCCTGTCACAGGAATGCCCTTTGTCAGCGCGATGGACACAGCCGTTAAGTTCCTTGTCCTGAAGTTCGGCACGCCTTCGGAAGAGTTCCTTGCCTGTCTGAAGATCCACCCGGAGATGGTGGTTGTCTGTATGACAAGCCACCAGAACCGTCTCGGCGACCAGCGGGCACTGGCGCACCAGCTGATGACTGCAGGCGTGAAGAACCCCATTGTCTTCGCGCAGATGTACCGGCATTCCACGGACGAAGGAGGCGAAGAGGGCGGGAACATCCGGCAGCAGGAGAATACCACGGCCAAAGAGAGGTTCCAGCTGGAGGCGGCGGCTGACATGGGAGCGCTGATGATGGACGGACTGACCGACGGCATCTGGCTCATGAACGACGGAAATCTGTCACAGGACGACATCGAGCAGACCGCCTTCGCCATCCTCCAGGCAGGCCGGCTGCGCATGGTAAAGACCGAGTACATCTCCTGCCCGGGCTGCGGCCGTACCCTCTACGACCTCCGCGCCACCATCGCACGCATCAAGGAGGCTACCAAGGGCATGACGGGACTGAAGGTCGGCATCATGGGATGTATCGTGAACGGACCGGGCGAGATGGCCGATGCCGACTATGGATACGTGGGTGCAGGACCGAAGAAAGTCAGTCTATACCGCCGGCAGGTATGTGTCGAACATAATATCCCCGAGGAGGAAGCGGTGGAACATCTGCTGGCGCTCATCAAGGCTGACCGGGAGAAGTAGCTTCCGGTAGGCCTGCCGCAACCGCACCGTCAGGATGGCCGGATGAAACAGAGTGTATGACAGGGCTCATGGTGCAGACGGTTTTCATAAGCCCTGATTCGTTTACAGGCCGGCCCTGGCATTTCCCGGAGTCCGCTTGTATCCCTTATTGTCGCTGTCCGTTTGAACTTGAATGTCATGGATTTCCATGTGTAACTTCCTTTCAACCGGCAATCTCTCATTGCCTTTGGGAAAGCCGGTGCTCCCCATCAAATAAAGTACGTTGCCCTTCGGTATTTGCTGCAAGCTGTTTCCATCCGGGCGGCAGATTGCAGGCGTGCGGACCCTCAGCACGACTGGTGTTTACCAACAGCACGGCCGGTGTCGGGCATCAGCACACCGGAAGGATATCGGTTTCGTTCCTGTCACTGTCATACATAGGACAAGGGGACTGACCGACTTATAATGGAAAAGTTTACCAGACAGCGATAATTCATTATAAGGTACTGATTCTCCGTTTATTATCCTGAATGTTAAAAATGAAGACGAACAGTGTAAAAGTAAAAATGTAGTATGGAATCCGCTTGTTTCTTTCCGTTTAAAAGCCTATCTTTGCAGCATGAAGACAATGGAGGAAATAAAGAAGCTGTGTGTGAGCCGCCGCAACCTGTCCGTCCTGGGCGTACAGGTGGGAATCTATGCGCTGCTCGTCTCCATCTGGTCGCTGGTCATCATGCTGCTCGAACACGATGTCGATGCCGCCAAGGAGTCGATGCGCGTCAATGCCTTCGTGCTGTTCCTGCTCCTTACCGTCTTCATGGCGAACTTCTACCTGCTTGTCCCCTATCTCTTTGAAAAGAGGAGCAAGGTGAAGCAGTGCGCCTTCTGGATTATCAATCTGCTTTTCATCCTGTTGTGGAACAAGCATATCTTTTCCATCTACAACGCCGACCTGCCCGACACTACCATCCGGATCGGATTCTACCAGTTCGGCGTGATGTGGACGATTCTCAATTATGCCATGGTGGTCGCAGCCATCTTCGTGCGCTACTATATCCGCCACAACACCCTCCGGAGGCAGCTCCGCGAGCAGAAGCAGAAGATGACCGAGGCCGAACTGGCATGGCTGAAGAACCAGCTGAACCCGCACTTCCTCTTCAATACGCTCAACAACATATCATCGCTGACACAGACGAGCCCGAACAATGCGCAGAAGGCCATCGGGCAGCTGTCCGAACTGCTGCGCTACGCACTCTACGAGACGCAGCCCAAGGAGGTGAGCCTGAACGGCGAGATCGCCTTCATCAAGAACTACATCAACCTGATGACGCTGCGGTCGGGCAGCAATGTGGAGATAAAGAGCGAATTCGTCATCCACAACTCGCAGCTCCTCATTGCACCGCTGGTGTTCCTGACACCCGTCGAGAATGCCTTCAAGCACGGTGTGAGCGGCAACAGGCCTTCGTTCATACACATATCCATCACGGAAGACAAGGGAGAAATCGTCTTCCTGTGCGAGAACAGCAACTATCCGAAGACCGACATGGACAAGAGCGGAAAGGGCATCGGACTGGAGAACATGTACCGCCGGCTGGAGCTGATCTATCCTGAAAGGTATCAGATTGAGCAGCGCATCAGCAAAGGTACCTATCTTATCAGAATCACCATTAAGCCTTGCCGGAAGGCCAGTCCTCCAAAGGTATGATTCGCCCATTATCACTTATCCTCACTTATCCTTTCTTATCCTCTCCCATCCCGCCTATTATCGCTTATCCCCGCCTATCTCCCCCTCCAAAATATGACTCCATACAATCAAGAACACGCCATCCAGCGCATGAATACGCTGGCAAAGAACGGAAAAGACTTTATCTTCATCATCGACTACAAGGCCGACTGTGCCTATGTGGAAGAGACGGCGGCGGTCGACCCTTCCGAACTGCTTTTCTCCTTTCCTTCGCTTGGCAACATACCCGAGGACGAGACCGGCACAGTCGGGCCGGTAGAGTGGCGCGCCGAGCCGCCCTCAAGGGCGGACTACGAACGGCGCATCAGCCTTGTGAAGCAACGGGAGCGGGAGGGAGACAGCTATCTGGCCAACCTGACGTGCAGGATTCCTGTCCGTACCAACCTCTCGCTGCACGACATCTTCATGCGTTCCAAGGCGTTGTACCGCTGTTGGCTGAAGGACCGCTTCGTCTGCTTCTCTCCCGAGATATTCGTCCGTATCAACGGAGAAGGCGTTGTCAGCTCCTTTCCGATGAAGGGGACGATTGACGCCACACGCCCCGAAGCGGAGAAGGAACTGATGGAAAACAAAAAAGAAGCCGCCGAGCACGCTACCATCGTCGACCTTATCCGCAATGACTTGAGCATGATAGCAGAGAAAGTGCAGGTGAAACGCTACCGGTATGTCGACCACGTGATGACGAACAAGGGTGAAATCCTCCAGACGAGTTCTGAGATTACAGGGCAGCTTCCTGCCGGCTACCGCGAGCACATCGGCTCCCTGCTCTTCCGCCTGCTCCCGGCCGGTTCCATCACGGGTGCCCCTAAACAGCGTACCATGGAGATCATCCATGAAGCCGAGGGCTATGACAGGGAATTTTATACGGGTGTGATGGGGTGTTACAGCAAAGGGACGCTGGACAGTGCGGTGATGATCCGCTTCATCGACCAGGACAGGGACGGACAGCTCCACTACAAGGCAGGGGGCGGCATTACGGCGCAGAGCAATAATGATGACGAATACAAGGAGGTGATAGAGAAAGTTTATGTGCCGATATATTGAGACGATAAGGGTCGTAGACGGACACGTCTGCAACCTCGCCTACCACGAGCAGCGGATGAACCGCACACGCAGAGAGGTGCTGGGGATGATGGACCGGCTGCGGATTGCTGACCTGCTGGAGTCTGTAAGCCTGCCCATGGGCTGCTCGAAGCTGCGTTTCGTCTATGACAGGGAGGGCATCCACGACCTTACCTGTACGCCTTATGCACCCCGGCAAATCAACTCCCTGCGCCTTGTCTGCGACAACGGCATCAGCTATCCTTACAAGGCTGAAGACCGCTCCGTACTCGACAGGCTGAAAAAACGGCAAGGTGACTGCGACGAAATTCTCATCGTCCGCAACGGTCACCTTACCGATACCTCCTATTCCAACATCGTACTCTACGACGGCCGGCAATGGTTTACGCCCTCTACCCCACTCCTTTGCGGGACCATGCGGCAGAGTCTGCTCGACAGCGGACGGATCCGGGAACGTGAAATCAATGTCGCCGACCTCACCCACTATCAGCAGATAAGTCTCATCAATGCTATGATTCCGCTGGGGGAAGTCGTGCTGCCGGTCAGCAGGATCGAGCCGTTGGAAGTCTGACACCGGGGCTTTTCCCGTCATGATTCGCAGCCGCAGGATGACAGTTTTTCCAGTCGGTCATCGTCTGCAATTTGAATCCCGACTTTGGACGCATCAACTTCTCTGTAGTCTGAGTTTCGCTGCCCGGTGATACACCGGCCGGATAAAGCAGGCCGCTTCCCTTTGAGGCAGGTTCTAAGAACATGCCTTAAGCCCACCGCTTCCCCGCCCGGTCTGCCCGGTTCACTCCTTGTTCATCATCGGACGCGATACCCGCAGGAGGATGGCAAAGAGGATGCAGGCCGTGAGGAAGCCGGCGATGGCATCAACGAGGTAATGTGCCTGGATATAGACGGTGGCACAGCACAGCAGGAGATAGAAAGGTGCGAGGACGGCAAGCAGCCGGTAGTTGCGGTCGTGCCAGAGGAGCAGCATGCAGATGGTGCTGACGCCCACGTGCGAACTCGGGAAGGCGGCCGTCGGGCGTTCGCCGGCGGCCTTGGCGTCTTCGACGAGATGATAGAATATGCCGTCGGTGAATCCCGGACTGGGCAGGCACGCCTGATGGTGGTTGAAGTAACCGTGCAGACTGGGGAAGACACCCGCCGTGATGTTCTGCAATCCTACCGCCTTGTAATAGAAGGTAGGTCCGGCGACAGGCACGAAGATGAAGACAACGTAATAGATAAAGAAGGAAGCCAGGATGATGAAGGCCGCCCGGTTGAACTCCCGGTATTTCCATCCGAAGTAATAGACGGCTGTCGCGGCGATCATCGGGTAATAGGCGGCATACCCCATGTCGAACAGCTCGCTGAAGACATGACCGGGGAGGATCTTTGAAAAGAGCAAGGCGGGCTGGCAGCCGAAGAGCGACTGTTCCCAGGCGGCAAAGACATGGTCGAGGTTGGGCAGGTGACGGTTGATCTCGTAAGTGTCCGGATACCACCAGGCGAGCAGTGCCATCTGCACGGCGACACGTGCGAAGCGGGTCAGCCGGCAGGGTGCCATGCGGTAGACGATCCATATGGCGGCGGTCAGGGCGATGATACGGAGTCTTCCGAGGAGCATTGCCTGCGGATTCTTCATGCTGGTGTACATGAAGAGTATGAGGAAAAGCGTCAGCAGCAGGTAGCCCATTACCACCCATTCAAAAGCCATGAGTCCCTTTACGGGATGCTTTTCTAATCTGAATAGTTGTTTCATTGTTTCTGTTGTCATTGGACTGGCAGGTACGGCAGGCCGCTTACAGCCAGCCGGCCTTCCTGTACCAGGCTATGGTCTCCTTCACTCCCCGCCTGAGGTCGTACTGCGGGCGGTAGCCCAGTTCCTCAATTGCGGGACGGATGTTGCAGCGCCAGTTGCGTTGTCGGAGTATCTGGTACTTGTCGTTGTTCAAGGCCGAGATCCTGCCTGTGAGGTGTCCGGCAAGGTCGCCGAAGAACGTCACGATGCGCAGTAGCCAGAGGGGGGCGGTGATGCGGATCCGCCACGGACGGCCCAGTTCCTCATGGATGAGGTCGCTGAAGTCGGTGCTCCGGTAGACGTTGCCGTCGCTCAGGAAGTAGGCGCTGCCTGTCTTCCCGTGGTCGAGGGCGAGGAAAACGGCCTGCACGACATCCTTTACATAGACGAAGGTGATGTCCTGCCGGCGGTAGCCTGCGGCGAAGTCGGTGTGTCCCTGGATGCTCTTCGCCATCAGGAAGTAGTCCTTTTCGCGAGGCCCGTACACGCCGGTGGGTCGTAGGATGATGCAAGGGAAGGAGGAGGGAATCGAAGCCTCCGCCTCCAGCTTGCTCTTTCCGTATGCCGTGTTGGGCCGCGGCGTGTCCGTGGGTTCAATCTCCCCGTAAGGCTGCTGTTCCCTGATAGCGCCGAAGATGCTGAGACTTGACAGGAAGACAAAGCGTTCCAGAGGCAGTCCGAGCTCCTGGAGCGCCTGCACGAGGTTGCGGGTTCCGTCACGGTTGACACGGAAGAAGTCTTCTTTGTCCAGACATTTCGTCACGCCCGCGGCGTGGACTACATAGTCAAACGCATGTCCCGAGAGCTGTTCCTTCAGTCTGTCGACGGATGAGAAGTCTAATTCTATGAAATGAATACGCTCATCCCGCAGGTATTCCCGTGAGGAGGAAGGGCGTACGGCAGCCCAGGTTTCCATGCCTTTCAGCAGCGCTTCTTCCACGATGAAGGAGCCGATGAAGCCTGACGCACCTGTTATGAGTATCTTTTTCATTAAAAATTTGTTGCAAACGTTTGCAAAGATACAAACTTTTTCGTTACTTTGTGGAAAATAACAAAACTCAAGTCACCCCCTTCATGTGTTTTGTACGTATAGCGACAGGTTGCAGCCGTTCTGCCGGCCGTCTCTTCCGAGGCTTCGTACATCATTATCCATGGCTGCTGCAGATGTCTCCGGAGAGACCTGTGACTTGGGGCCAAACGATTGATTCCACTATGAGGAAAGAAAAGAAAGACAGCAGGCGACTGACCAAGAAGCAGCTTTCGGAGAAGCTGACCGCTCTCTTCCAGTCGCAACCCGACGAGACATTTAGCTTCAAACAGATATTCCATGCACTGAAACTGAAGACGCATCCGGCCAAGATGCTGGCAATAGACGTGATGGAGGAGATGGCCTGGGACGACTTCCTGTCGAAGGTGGGCGACGGCGCTTATACGCTCAACACCAAGGGACAGGTGCAGGAAGGTACGTTCATCCGGAAGGCGAACGGCAAGAATACGTTCCTGCCCGATGACGGCGGAACACCGGTCTTCGTCTCCGAACGCAACTCCATGGCTGCCCTGAACGGCGACCATGTGCGGGTACAGTTCATGGCCCGCCGTCAGAACCACATAAAGGAGGCAATGGTCATCGAGATACTGCAACGGAAGAAAGACACCTTCGTAGGAAGGTTGCGGGTCGAGAAGGACATTGCCTTCCTCGTAACACAGGAGAACCTCTTCATCCATGACATCCTGATTCCGAAGAAGAAGCTGAAAGGCGGGAAGACGGACGACCGTGCGCTGGTGAAGATTACCAGGTGGCCGGATGCCGACCACAAGAACCTCGTGGGCGAGGTGGTGGATGTGCTGGGCAAGGCCGGCGACAACGACGTGGAGATGAACACCATCCTCGCCCAGTACGGTCTGCCTTACAAGTATCCGAAACGTGTCGAACAGGCTGCCGAGAAGATCAGTGCCGAGATTACGGAGCAGGACTTCAAGGAACGGGAGGACTTCCGGGACGTGTGGACCTGCACGATAGACCCGAAGGATGCAAAGGACTTCGACGATGCGCTCTCCATCCGGAAGCTGAAGAACGGACTGTGGGAAGTGGGCGTACACATCGCCGACGTGTCGCATTATGTGAAGGAAGGAGATATCATCGACCGTGAGGCGCAGCAGAGGGCGACATCGGTCTATCTCGTCGACCGCACCATCCCGATGCTTCCCGAGCGGCTGTGCAACTTCATCTGTTCGCTCCGTCCGGACGAGGAAAAGCTCGCTTTCAGCTGCATCTTCAACCTGGATGAGGAGGCCAACGTGAAGGCTTACCGCATCGTGCATACTGTCATCAAGTCGAACCGTCGTTATGCCTACGAAGAGGCACAGCAGCTGCTGGAGGACAACGGGGTGGTGGACGGTACGGGCGAGCCTGCCCCGAAGCCCGGGAAAGCCGGTTACAAGGGCGAATATGCCGAAGAGGTGATTACGCTCGACCGCCTTGCGAAACTTCTCCGTGCCCGCCGCTTCAAGAAGGGGAGCGTCAAGTTCGACTCGGAAGAGCTCCACTTCGACGTGGATGAGAAAGGGAAGCCCATCCGCTGTTACTTCAAGCGGTCGAAGGATGCAAACAAGCTCATCGAGGAATTCATGCTTCTGGCCAACAAGACTGTGGCCGAAAGCATCGGAATAACGGAGAAAGGGAAGAAAGCGAAGACCCTTCCTTACCGTGTCCATGACAATCCCGACCCGCAGAAGTTCGAGAACCTGCGTGAATTTACCGCCAAATTTGGCTACAAGCTCAAGTCGTCCAGCACCAAGGGGGCTACTGCCCGTGCGCTGAACAAGCTGATGGACGAGGTGCAGGGCAAGCGGGAGGCGAAAGTGATACAGATGATCGCGCTCCGTTCGATGATGAAGGCGAAGTACACCACACACAACATCGGACACTTCGGACTGGCCTTTGACTATTACACCCACTTCACCTCGCCGATCCGGCGTTACCCGGATACGATGGTCCACCGCCTGATCACGCGCTACCAGCAGGGCGGGCGGTCTGCCAACAAGGAGCATTACGAGGAGCTGTGCGAGCATTGTTCGGACATGGAGCTCGTTGCCCAGAATGCGGAACGCGACTCCATCAAGTACAAGATGGTGGAGTTCATGGGCGACCGCATCGGTGAATGCTACGATGCACACATCTCCGGCATCCAGAGCTTCGGCATCTATGCGGAGATCGATGAGAACCACTGCGAGGGCATGATACCGATGCGCGACCTCGATGATGACTATTATGAGTTCGACGAGAAGAACTACTGTCTTGTCGGCCGACGGCATCACCACGTCTACCGGTTCGGCGATCCCGTCCGCATCCAGGTGGCGAAAGCTGACCTGGAACGTCGCCAGCTCGACTTCACGCTCGACGACGGCCGTCCGCCGAAGGTCAGGCAGGCAGCAGCCGCCGATGCGGCCGGATATGGAAGGAAAAAGGGAAAGAAAAGGCGCAGGAGGTAATGCGCCGTACCGTCATGAAGCCGGTTTAGGTGAGGCTACGGTCACAGATGATCCTTGTTTGCAGGGGACAACGCTCCTCTGATGACCGGCCGGCTCTATTCCGACGGCCTGTCGCGGGGGGGGACTGTCAACACGAACGGTGTCTGCCGCGAGTTCCCCATATGACGGGCATCAGCACGGCCGGTGTCTTCCGGCGGTCTGGCACGTGACGGATATCAGCACTTCGGCAAGAGGGGGGAAGGCAGCTCCCGTCCTGTCGCTATATGGCAGGATGCCGGCGGTCGGCTTCTATGGGCCGGAATGGCCGGACAGCCCCCTGACAGGCTAATATAAGGGTTCTTCCACTAAATGTGTAGATTGGAAACTGATGAAAGGCTTATGCACTTGCATGGCATGACTGTCCAAAATCGGATGGCCTTGCAAAGGAGGATAAACTACGGGATAAAATGCAGGAAAGACAGATAGATACGATGCCTGTCCATCAGCCCGTCTTCTACAAACAGCTTATTCCCCTATCATCGGTATTTGTAAACTGTTTTCATGCAACACAAAGCAACACATGCCCTTTTAGCCTCTAAAAGATGCCTGATTGGCCTGCAACAGATGCCCTTTTAACGTGTTACTAACGCCCTTTTGAAGTCCAATCAGGCACCTTTTTAAAACGGCTTGACAACCAATTGATTTACTGCTGGTTAGAAACTTGCTTTTTGTACGTGTTTTTTATATTTGCAGATGATCTGTCTGAAATTATGTAATGGTTTTTCAAAACCTTGTCTGTATTTTCAATGTATTAAAATGAAAAGCCTTTTGCATCGGAGGATGATGATAGCCAGTTGACGGTCCTGACCATGTTTTTGTTGAATGAATCACTCTGGTTTTTCCGCTAAAGCTATACGAAGAGCATCCGCGCATTTAACGGAAGAACCCATATAAACTAAGGTGTGTCCCCCAATAGGGGGATGCCTGCATAATGGTTCGGTCAGAAACACAGGAACGCAGGGACGACACGGATGGATTTGTCCATAAACAGCCTTTTCGGCGGACAAAGGACCGTGCGTCCCTGCGTTTCTGTGTGTACAGGACGGACCTGTTCAGCGGTCGAGCTTCCACGTGACACCGTCCTTGGTGTCCTTCACCTGGAAGCCGGCAGCGGAGAGGGCATCGCGGATCTGGTCGCTGACGGCCCAGTTCTTCTCGGCCTTCGCCTTGGCACGGAGGTCGAGCACCATATCGACAACCTTTCCATAAGCCTCCTCACGGGCATCATTGTCGGCACTGCGCTCGTTCTTCAGACCGAGGATGTCGAAGGCGAAGAGGTGCATCGCCTCCGTGAGTTCCTTGAGGTCATCGGCAGAAATCTGCGCTTTGTGGTCGATGAGGATGTTCACAAGATGGCAGGCTTCGAAGAGTTCCGAGATGACGGCAGGCGTCATCAGGTCGTCGTTCATCGCCTCGTAGCACTTCTGCCGGAAGGCCGATACGAACTTGCCGGTATTTCCGTCGGAGGCTGCGGAGGCCTGGATGCGGGCCAGGTCTTCAATGCCGTTCATCAGCCGTTCATAGCCCTTCTCGGCAGCCTGCAGCGCTTCGTTGGAGAAGTCGACCGTCCCGCGGTAATGCGCCGAGAGGATGAAGAAGCGGATGGTCATGGGCGAATAGGGCTGCGTGAGCGTCTCGTGCCTGCCGGTGAAGAACTGTTCAAGCGTGATGAAGTTGCCGAGCGACTTGCCCATCTTCTGTCCGTTGATGGTAATCATGTTGTTGTGCATCCAGTACTTCACCATCTGGTCGCCCTGGGAGGCCACGGCCTGTGCGATCTCGCACTCATGGTGCGGGAAGATGAGGTCCATTCCTCCGCCGTGGATGTCGAAGTGTTCGCCCAGATACTTCCGTCCCATCGCCGTACACTCGCAGTGCCAGCCGGGGAATCCGTCGCTCCACGGCGAGGGCCAGCGCATGATGTGTTCCGGCATGGCACGCTTCCAGAGTGCGAAGTCGGCCTGGTTGTGCTTCTCACCTACTCCTGCCAGCTCGCGCGAGTTGTTGATCATGTCGGTGAGGTTGCGCCCAGAGAGGATGCCGTAGTGGTGGTCCTTGTCGTATTTCTCCACATCGAAGTAGATGCTGCCGTTGCTTTCGTAGGCATATCCGTTGGCAAGAATCTGCTTTACAAGCTCTTCCTGCTCGATGATGTGGCCTGTTGCGTGCGGCTCGATGCTCGGCGGAAGGACGTTCAGCGCACGCATCGCATCGTGGTAACGGTTGGTGTAATGCTGCGCGATCTCCATCGGTTCCAGCTGCTCGAGGCGTGCCTTCTTCTCTATTTTGTCGTCGCCTTCGTCCGCATCATGTTCCAGATGACCCACATCAGTGATGTTGCGCACGTAGCGCACCTTGTACCCGATGTGCCTCAGATAGCGGAAGAGAATGTCGAAGGTGATGGCAGGGCGGGCATGCCCGAGGTGCGGATCGCCGTAAACGGTAGGTCCGCAGACATACATGCCCACGTGGGGGGCTGCTATCGGCTGGAAGAGTTCCTTCTTCCGGTGCAGGGTATTGTAAATAACCAAGTCTTGCATAAGAGAGCTGTTTATAATCTTTATGTTGCAAAATTACAAAATTATTATCAGCCTTCATACAATTGTGCGGTCTTTTTGCTACCTTTGCCGCACGGCGGTCCTGCCCATGCAGGGAAGCAGCCGTTCGTTTTCAGAAACAATCAAAAACAAAATCTTATGATTATCACGACAACTCCGACCATTGAAGGTCATCCCATCCAAGCGTACAAAGGACTGGTAACAGGCGAGACCATTATCGGTGCAAACGTTTTCAAGGACTTCCTTGCCGGCATCCGCGACTTCATCGGCGGGCGCAGCGGTGCCTACGAGAAAGTGCTCCGTGAAGCCAAGGACACGTCACTTCAGGAGATGATGCAGCGGGCGGAAGAGCTGGGGGCCAACGCCATTGTCGGTATCGACCTCGATTAGGAAACTGTCGGACAGGGCAGCTCGATGCTTATGGTGACGTGCTCCGGTACGGCGGTGAGTATCGTATAGGCCTGTACGGGAGAAACCGGAAAAGGTGTGCCGGAATATTCCAGCACACCTTTTCCGGTTCCTTTGTCTATCCTGGCCGGCTGCTGACAGCCATCGGAATGGGGCTTCCGTACTGCCTGCTCCACCCCGGATGGGCACAAAATGCGGGGCGGTGGCGGTCTGACGGCCTGTTACGGCTGACTGTACTGCCTTCCTCTCGACCGCAGGATGGCCCACACACCGAGGGCGATGAGCGGAAGGCTGAGGATCTGCCCCATGTCGATGGGCAAGCCTGCCTCGAAGGCTTCCTGTACTTCCTTGGTGTATTCGATGACGAAACGGAAAGTGAAAATAAGCGTGAGGCAGAGACCGAAGTAGAGCCCAGTCCCGACCTTCTCCGGATGTTTCCGGTAAATCAGGAAGATGACAACGAAGAATACGAGGTAAGCAATGGCTTCATAGAGCTGCCCGGGATGTCGCGGGTGGGTGTCGACATTGTAGAAGATGAACGCCCACGGCACGTCAGTCACCTTACCGATGATTTCCGAATTCATCAGGTTTCCAAGCCGGATAAAACAGGCCGTGATGCCTGAGCAGATGCCGAAGAAATCGAGCACCACCCAGGTGTTCATCCCCGACCGGCGGATGTAGAGGTAGAGTGCGATGAGCAGCCCGGCCACTCCGCCGTGGGATGCCAGCCCCTGATAGCCCACGTATTTCCACGATCCGTCGGCAAGGTGGTGGAAAGGAATGAAGATGGAGAGGAATCCGTCCCATGAAGTGAGGAAGTCCTGTGGCTCATAGAAGAGACAGTGACCCAACCGGGCACCTGCCAGTACGCCGAAGAAGACATAGAGGAAAAGCGGGTCGAACTTCTCGTCAGGGAATTTGTGCCGCCTGTAGAGCCACTGCATCAGAAAATAACCCAGGACAAGTCCCACGAGCCAGCACATTCCGTACCAGCGGACAGGAACCGAGCCGATGCGGAAGATCACCTCTTCGGGCTGCCAGACGATGTAAAGTAGATTGTTCATAAGATAAAAGAAATCAGAACGGCCTCATCCTCGAATCCCTCTCCGGTGCATTCGGCCGGTGACCGTCGGTCTGGAGAAGGAATGGAGGGGAAGACGCTATATGTTGAACCTGAAGTGCATGATGTCGCCGTCCTGCACCACGTAATCCTTGCCTTCAATACCGAGTTTGCCGGCTTCGCGAATGGCAGCCTCTGAGCCATACCTGAGGTAGTCGTCGTACTTGATGACCTCCGCACGGATGAAACCTTTCTCGAAGTCGGTGTGGATGACGCCGGCACACTGCGGAGCTTTCCAGCCTTTGTGGAAGGTCCAGGCCTTTACCTCCATCTCTCCGGCGGTGATGAAGGTCTGGAGGTTCAGCAGGTGGTAGGCCTTCTTGATGAGCCGGCTCACGCCGCTCTCCTCCAGCCCGAGCTCTTCCAGAAACATCTTCTTGTCCTCGTAGCTGTCGAGAGACGCGATGTCCTCCTCGGTCTTGGCAGCGATGACCATGGCCTCCGCTCCCTCCTCGGCGGCGATCTGCTCAATCTGCCGGCTGTATTCGTTGCCGGTCTTGGCACTGTCCTCATCAACGTTGCAGACATAAAGCACCGGTTTTGTCGTCAGGAGGAAGAGGTCGTGGGCGGCCTGCTGTTCCTCCTTGCTGTCAAACTCCACGCTGCGGGCGTTCTTCCCCTGCTCCAGTACTTCCTTATAAGCCTCCAGGACAGACACCATCAGCTTGGCTTCCTTGTTGCCTGCTGCGGCTACCTTCTGCTGTTTCGAGAGCTGCGACTCGATGGTTTCGAGGTCCTTGAGCTGCAGTTCGGTGTCTATGATTTCCTTATCCTCAACCGGATTGACGGCCATGCCGCCCTCTCGTACCACATTGTCATCCTCGAAGCAGCGGACGACATGGATGATGGCATCGCACTCACGGATGTTGCCAAGGAACTTGTTTCCCAGTCCTTCGCCCTTTGAAGCACCCTTTACGAGTCCTGCTATGTCGACAATCTCGCAGGTAGCAGGTACGATGCGCCCCGGATGGACAATCTCTGCCAGTTTGTTCAGCCGCTCGTCAGGAACAGTGATGACACCGAGGTTCGGCTCAATCGTACAGAAAGGGAAGTTGGCTGCCTGTGCCTTGGCACTGCTCAGACAGTTGAAAAGCGTGGACTTGCCGACATTCGGCAGTCCTACTATACCACATTTTAATGCCATGCTTAAATAAACGTTTATATCTCTGGTGCAAAAGTACACAATTTATTTGAGATAAGCGATGATAGGAGGGGATAAGCGGTGGTGACCTTTGAGGGATAGGCGATTGTAGGCGGTGATAAGCGATTGTAGGCGATGATAAGCGGTAATAGTTCTACCCTATCATTGCTCATTACCGCCTATCATCGCCTACAATCGCCTATCAATCTTCTTATTTCATCTTCCCTGACAGCCAGCTCACCCTCCCTTTTCTTCAGCTTCTCTTCCCATTCTTTCAGATGTTTCTCTTTTAGCAGAACAGCCTCCTCACGTCGTTCGAGATCGTCATACTGCCGGGTATGAAGCCTTCCAGCAGAAAAAGTCTGCTGTTGCTGAGCACGATAAGCCAACCTGCCACGTGTCATTTCCTCCCTTATTCCACCCTGCTCCAGAAACTCCTGTTTAAGGGTCTCAAGAAGATTGTAGAGCATCTTGTCCTCCTGGTAAATAATGGTAATGGCTATATTGGCTATCGCCTCATCGGAGCATCTGGGAAGTATCCGATTGTAAAACTCCCGGTCGTTATGTTCTTTGCAGGCATGACGGGTCCGTTCGTATTTCTCTTCTCCAGCTTTCCATAGGTTCAGATTATTGTGAGCAAGATAGTCCTTATAGTCTTCCAACAGTTCCTGGTGACTGGCTTTGGCGACATTGATGAGTTTAATTTCAGTTTCCTTTGATGTAGCAGATGCGGAAGTTCCTTCAACGATATTCTGCTTACCTGACCGTGCAGCCTGTCTCATCTGGTCGACTGTCCGGTCGCCATGAGGTGGGAGGAAACGCTTGCAGAAGAAGTCAGTTATGTCACAGATACATTGTGCTTTCTTGTAGACTAAGAGGTGTGTGTATTGCCCGTTCTGCGGCAGGAATTGTGTCTTTGCCATAGTTGTTCATTGGTTTTTGGTTATGGGGATCGGGATAGGCGATTATGAGCGGGAATAAGCGGGGATAAGCGGGGGATAAGCGGGGATAAATAGGTAATGGGGATTAGGGCAACTCATTATCGCCTATCCCTATTTATAATCGCTTACCCCCCTCCTATCATCGTCTACATCTCCGCCTCAAAGGCTTCTGCCTCAGCAGCGGCGATGATGGCCTCCCTGTCGTTTCCCTGTGGTAAAGATCCATCGGGGAAATCACGGTCGCAGGCTGTCTTGCCGGATTCCGCTTTCTCTGAACCGGTCGCCTTCCCATACCCCTTCTCATCGGCGGCCGATGACTTCTCGTCGAACACTTCTTCCTGGAAGGGATTCTCATGCTTCTCGACCTCGGTCTCAGACCCTACGATGAAATTCATGTCCTGTGTCGTTTCCGGCACATTCAGCACGGGTTCTTCCTCCATCTTCGTGCGGTTGGCCTTGGCCGAGAACACCTCGTCGATGAACTGCGGCTCACGGCGCAGCCGCTGGAGTGTCAGTTTGGAAGCCTCCTGCTGGCTTTCCTTCTTCGAATAGCCGCGCCCCTCGCCACATGGCAGTCCCTCCATGAGCACCTGAAAGTAGAAGGTCGGACTACCCTGCTTGTCCTTCTGGTTCTCAATCAGCTTGAATTCCATCTTCACCTTGTTTTTCTGGCTCCACTCGATGAGCTTCGACTTGAAGTTTACCTCCTTGTAAGCCACCTTGTCAATGTTGATGAGTTCGCCGAGAATCCGGTTCTTCATGAACTGCATGCAGGCATTGTAGCCATGGTCGAGATAGAGTGCGCCGACCAGCGCCTCAAAGGCATTACCCCCCAGATAACTGTTATGCGACGACGAATGGCCGTTGGAGAGAATCAGCTGGTTGATCCCCATCTCCTTGGCCAGCCGGTTGAGCGTATCGCGCTGTACGATCTTCGACCGTGTATTGGTGAGGAAACCTTCGCGTTTCCCCGGGAAATGTTCGTAGACAATGTCGCCGACGATGGCATCGAGGATGGCATCGCCCAGAAATTCAAGTCGTTCGTTGTTTACGGGCTTTCCCTTTGCATTACGACGCGCTACGCTCTTGTGCAGGAGTGCAGTCTTGTAATAAGTGATATCGTGTGGGATAATGCCGATAATCTGGTACAAGGACAGATAAAGCTCCTTTTCCTTGCGGAAAGGGAGCCTTATTCTGTCGATAATATTATTCAGCATACTTCTTGAATACAACACAAGCATTGTGGCCGCCGAAACCGAAGGTGTTGCTGAGCGCAGCACGTACCTCGCGCTTCTGGGCCTTGTTGAACGTGAAGTTCATCTGATAGTCCAGTTCCGGATCCTTGTCATCTTCCTCGTGGTTGATGGTAGGAGGAACGATGTCGTTCTTCACGGAAAGGACGCACGCCATGGCCTCTACGGCACCTGCCGCACCGAGAAGGTGGCCGGTCATGCTCTTGGTAGACGAGATGTTCAGCTTGTAGGCTGCCTCGCCGAACAGCTCCTTGATGGCTTTCGCCTCGGAGATGTCGCCGACGTGGGTGGACGTACCGTGGACGTTGATGTAGTCGATGTCCTCCGGCTTCAGACCAGCATCCTCGAGCGCCGCCTTCATGACGAGCTTGGCACCGAGTCCTTCCGGGTGGGAAGCCGTGATGTGATAGGCATCAGCCGACTCACCTTCACCGATCATCTCGGCATAGATCCGTGCACCGCGGGCTTTCGCATGCTCCAGTTCCTCGAGGATCAGGCATCCTGCACCCTCGCCCATCACGAAGCCGTCGCGGCTTGCAGAGAACGGGCGGGAAGCGTGCTCCGGATCGTCGTTGCGTGTGGACAGGGCGTGCATGGCGTTGAACCCCCCTACGCCGCAGGCGCAGATGGCAGCCTCAGCACCACCGCTGACGATGATGTCGGCCTTGCCGAGACGGATCTGGTTGAATGCCGCTGCCAGGGCGTTGCTCGAAGAGGCGCAGGCCGATGTCGTCGTATAGTTGGGACCGTGGAATCCGAAATGGATGCTGATCTGTCCGGCTGCGATGTCCGCAATCATCTTCGGGATGAAGAAGGGGTTGAACTTCGGGCCGTTCTCCGGATGGGTCGCATAGTAGCTCACCTCGTCCTCGAAGGTCTTGATACCGCCGATGCCCACACCGTAGATGACGCCGATGCGGTTCTTGTCGGCCGTCTCCAGGTCGATTCCCGCGTCCTTTACGCCTTGCATGGCGCTGATCATTGCCAGCTGCGTATAGCGGTCGAGCTTGCGGGCCTCCTTGCGGTCAATGTAGTCATTGATGTTCAGGTCTTTCACCTCGCAGGCGAACTGTGTCTTGAACAGGGACGTATCGAAACTTTTAATAGGAGCTGCACCGCTCTTGCCTGCCAGCATGTTCTGCCAGGTCTCCTCGGGAGTGTTACCCAACGGAGTAACGGCACCCAGACCTGTTACAACTACTCTTTTTAATTCCATGCGTTGAAATATAAATTAAAAAAGTAAAGCTAAAAAAAAGCCAAGCAAAGGGATTGGCTTTGCTTGGTGCTTTTATGTTGAGCAGATGCTTACTTAGCGTTCTCCTCAATATAAGAGATAGCGTCGCCTACCGTAGAGATCTTCTCTGCCTTGTCGTCTGGAATGGAGATGCCGAATTCCTTCTCGAACTCCATGATGAGCTCTACTGTGTCCAAAGAGTCAGCACCGAGGTCATTTGTGAAGCTTGCTTCCGGCTTTACCTCTGCCTCGTCAACACCCAGTTTGTCTACGATAATAGCCTTTACCTTTGATTCAATTTCTGACATAATTGTAAGTTTTAATTTGTTTAATATTGATTTCCAAATTCTAAAATGCGCTTGCAAAGGAACTGTTTTTTTTCGATGTGTGCAAGTTTTTTGCTTAAAAAAGCACTTGGCACTGCACAAACTGTATATAAGTGTGCAGGTTTTTTGCCCTTTTGTAACTTTATCTAACGATAAATCAAATGTTTATATCGCCTTGTTTAAACCATAATTATAATTCTGCACACCTATCCGTAAGGGAGTGCAGGGAAGTGAAAAACGGTTCTTCCGTTCCATGCGTGGATGCTTTTCGTATAGCTTTGACGGAAGAACCGAAGTGATTCATTCAACAGAAACATGGGCAAAACCGTCAGCTGTCCATCCTATTATTATCCTCCGATACAAAGCCCTTTTCATTTTGATACGTTGGAAATACAGACAAGGATCTGAAAAGTCTTTACATTGTATCAAACAAATCAGCTGCAAATATACAAATACGTGCGAAAAAAGCGAGTTCGCAACCGGCAGTAAATCAACAGGTTGTCAAGCCGTTTCAAAAAGGTGCCTGATTGGACTCCAAAAGGGCGTTGGTAAGGCTCTAAAAGAGCACCTGCTGCAAGCCAATCAGGCCTCTTTTAGAAGCTAAAAGGGCATGTATTGCTTTGTATTGCATGAAAACAGTTTACAAATACCGATGATAGGGGAATAAGTTGTTTGTAGAAGACGGAAAAGACACGTCAGTGCAGAAGCCTTTATTTTCAATCGGCGTATTTAACGGAACAACCGGACATCCGGCGTTTCTCGGGCCGCCAGTTCAGAAAGAGGCGGCTGCTCCTTCCTTCTTTGCTTTCCTGCCGGCAGGCTCCGGCTTCTGCCAAGGGAGGTGAATGCCGGAAATGATTGCAAGAATTCTTCCTGTCAGGCTGTTACGGAACTTGTAGAGCACTTTGTAAACAATCAAAGGACCGTAGATGCCCGTCAGGATGGCGAGCGACTGGTAGCAGGCGGCTTCAAGATGGGAGAGGTGTGTCAGGATCTGAAGGCTCAGGGCCTGGAAGATGCCGTGATAGAGATAGATGGTATAGGATGCCGGAGATAGATGACCGAGAAAACGAAGTCCATGTATGGTGTATAAGCGTGCCAGGCAAACCGACATGAGAATACCGTTCAAAGCAGACAATAAGCCTGCCAGGGGAGCTGTTCTTGTGTTTGAACTGATGAACGAGGCGGCCAGGGTAAGCAGAAAAAGCAGAAGAGCCGTTCTCTCTTTGTCGAGAAAGCGTATCAGGAGAAAGTCTGAGACAAAGTAGCCCAAGGCGAAATAGAAGGCATAATGGAGTGTTCCGGCAGCATTGAAAAGTGTGTCCTGAGAGAAAGGAAGGCTGGTATTTGCCAGTGCAAGCAGGAAGAGCAGAATACAGGGGGAAATACGGGGCGACCTGGGCTTCAGCCGCTGTGACAGAGAAAGTAGCGCTGCTGCAAAGACAAAGAGCAGAAACAGGGTAGGCAGGAACCAATAGGAGCCGTTGACATTGCGGTAAGGATAGATGAGCATGGCCGCATATTCGCCCCATCCGGCATGTATCGGGCGTACCATGAGCCGGGAAAGAAGAACTTTCGGAATGAACAGCAGCGTGCTCAATGCAAAGTAGGGGAGCAGCAGGCGGCGTGCCTTCCGCAGGAGGAAGGTGCAGAGGCTGATGGTCTTTCCCTGCATGGAGACGTGGAGCAGATAGCCCGATATGAAAAAGAAAAGCGGTATGTGGAACTGATAGATCCAGTCGACGACACGGCTTTCTGTCCGGAAGAAAGAGTGTCCGATGACTACCAGGAGGATGGCAAACACATGGAGGAAGGATATTTCGGCTATCTTCTGTTTCATCTGATGCGTTTTACTGTGTCGTCTTCTGCGTACCACACGCCGTCACAGCCGGCTTTCTCTGCCTTTGGAAGTAAGGACTCCAGCTGCTTTTTATCTGTTATTTCCTCGTTGAGAATGGTCTTTGGCCATTGGTAACCTGTCTGCTGCCTCACGGAATAACCCCACCCGAAGGCCTCGTAAGGAATGACCCAGAAAGAGGAGTACTTTGTTTCGCCTTTCTCTAAATGTATCAGCATCACCTTGTTTACCGGCCGGCTGCACTGACTGACAAAGCTCCTTGCCATCCGTTCGCCCGTCTTTCCCGACAGCCAGGCGGCATAGCCGTGATGGAACAGGGTAAAGGCTGCGGTCAGCAGGTAGATCGATGCCGAGACGATCAGTACCTGTTTGTTCTTGATCTGTTCGCAAAGCAGGGCAATCATCATCGCTGCAAAGGGCAGCACAGCATAGCAGTGCATCAATGTGAATACGGTCATCAGATTGACGAAAGCCCCGGCAAAGAAGGATAAAAGCAGTACTGTAAGTGGTTTCCGCCACCTGTAGGAACGCAGCAGAAGCCACAGGAAAGGCAAGGGGAGCAGTCCTGTGACCACGACTACGGCAAGATGGCGGTGCTGGGGGTGGATGAGGCTGGCGTAATCGACGGGGTAGAGGGTCGTTCCCAACAGCAGGCTGATGTTACGCAGCAGCCTTGCCGCTGTGAATGCCATATAGACATTGTTCTCAAGATGGAAATTGTCGGTCAGCAGGAAACGGCAGACAAGATAGAGAACAAACGGCAGGCAGCCGCAGACAGCCTGTCTCATTGCGTGTCTGAAACTGGCTTTTCCGACGCTCCACACAAGGAACGGCGGGCAGACAAACCAGATGTAACCAGACTCTTTGGCAAAGACTGACAGCAGAGCACACAGCAGCCACAGTATAAGTCTCCGGCATCCTGACAGGCTGATGTAGCTGTATAAGGCAAGAAGTCCCCATAGAAGCGAATAGACCTGGTTCAGTGAATCGATGTCCAGGACGGTTCCCAGCGTGCCTGACGACAGATAAAAGAAAATGACAGACAGGTTGCGGGACAGCCTGCCGACCTGGAACCATTGCAGAATCCGGCAGATAAGCAACGTGTTGAGGATGTGTCCCAGCAGGATGAAAAGGTGGTTCAAGAGTGGGAAAAGCCGGTAATCAAGCCCGAGCAGATGCCCGAATAGCACGTCGAAAGGCCGCCAGTAGTTGCCGTCGGGCAGCAGACTCCGAATCGTCAGGGGCGTTGTCTGCGGTACAGTGTAATACGTCCAGTCGTCGAAGGTGGGCTGGAGCTGGCACAGCAGTAGCAATGCCAGCGGAGCCGTCAGCAGTATCCAGAAAATCGGATTGCGCCTTATCCGTGCCTTCATAGCTTTCATCAATTCACGACAGCAACCTTGCAGACAGTGCCGTTGTCGCCGTTTTCGTCGGCAGACAGCACCATATAGATGCCCGATGCAACCCGTTTGCCGTTCTTGTCTTTGCCGTTCCAGACGAAAGTGCCGCCGTTGCTCGTGCCTTCGGCGACCAGAATGCCGTTGGTAGTGACAATCTTCACATCTGCATTCAGGGTAAGCCCGACAATGGTTATCGGCCCGGTATAACCGGGTTTCACCGGGTTGGGGTAGGCGTACACCTTGTCGTCATCGGGCGAATCGGCTGCCTTCGTGGCATCGCCCATATAGGAGCAGAGTCCTTTGTCTGTGGCGAAGAACACCTCTCCTGTGGCATCGTTGATGGAGATGGACTGCACGTTGTTGGACAGGAGATTGCTGTTCGACGTGAGGAAATGCTGTACCTGCGTCATGTTGTCGGCACTGATGAGGTAGGCACCGTTGCCTTTCGTGCCGAACCACTTGCGTCCGCCGCCGTCTATGGCCATGGCCGTGATGTCGAGACCGGCGAGCAGATAGTCGGCAAGATTGCTGCCGTCGTTGCGCGGCACCTTGACCTGTACGAAGCGGTAGCCGTCCTTGTCGTTCATCTGCGAGCGTCGGAGCACCAGCGGACCGGCTGTCGTCCCGGTCCAGATGTTCCCTTCCATGTCCTCTGCCCAGCAGTGTACGGCGGTCAGTTCTATATTGTTTCCGTCGTCATTGACGAAGCGGGTGTAGGCGTTGAGCCTGTCGTTCTTCGGATCATAGGAGAACAGTCCCGGCTTGCGCCAGTCGTCATTGCAGAACCACAGCAGCCCCCGGCTGTCCTGTCGCATCTGTGAAAGGCCGGAAAGGCCCACGCCGTCTTTCATCAGTTCGGGCTTGCCGAAGGAGGTCATTTTCCCGTCTCTGGACAGCCGGATGAGGTTTTCTTTCTTTGTCTGGCTGTTGAGTACCCACAGGTTTCCGTCCCTGTCATAGGCCAGTCCGTTGACCAGAACATAGTTGTTGTCCAGTTCTTTCCCCCTGTCCATGGCGGCTTGCAGGATGCTGTTGTCCCTGTTGTAGAAGGAGACCATCCTGCCGGACTGAAACTCGTAGAGTCCTGTTCTCGCCCCTACATACACGTGCCCGCTGTTCTTCGGGTCGACGGCTACCGCCTTTGTTCCTCGGTAGAGATAGCCTGTACGGCTCGGGAAGTCGTCCTCGTAGATTTCCCACTCATCACCGTGCAGTACCTGCACGATGCCCGGGTTCTCCCAGTTGTCGGCAATCGGGTCGAAGTATCCGCCTGTCGTGTAAAGCCGGTTGTTACGGAAGTCAGTCCATATAAAGGTGTTGCGTTTCGGCCCGCCGGGTTTCAGTGTCTTGGCCTGCGCCAGCAGTTCGGCATCCATGGTATGGGGACGTGCCGCATAGCTGCCTGTATGTACCCAGTTGTTCCTGTCGAGGAGGTTGGCGGTAAGCGGAGCACGGTAAAGGCCGTTGGTAGGGCTGGCAGCATAGATATAATTGCCTTCAATATAGCTGTAATTGACAGGGAAGGAGAGGTTATAGCTGTCGGTGACCTCTGCCTTGGCGACATTCAGCTTGACGAGTCCGAAGCCGGTGGAGAGATAGCAGTAAGTGCCTGACATATCCATGCCGTTGACGGTCTTGTCTACCGTCAGCATCTTCAGGTAGTAGTCGGGGACATTCGTGACATTGCCTCTGTCGTCCAGCAGGTCGATGTTATAGTCGGAATAGACGATTACCAAGCGGCGTGCCAGCTTGTTCCATCCGATGAAACGGATGTCCATATCACTCAGTCCGCTGGTCTTGTCGTAGGTCTGGATGTTCTTGTCGTTTTTGTTATAGGAGTAAAGGCTGCTGGAAGCAAGCACATACAGCTTGTTTCCTCCCTGTTCTACCCATTGTATGTTGCTGTAGGAAAGGTAGCTCTTCCACGTTCCCATGCCTTTGCCGGCGGCAGATACGGCAACTGTCAGCAGGAGAATAAGCGATAGGAAATATCTTTTTATGGTCATATCGTGTTCTTTGCGTAATGTAAATAATACAGGAGTTTATACACATTAAACCAGAAAACGCTCGGATTATTGCCTTGCAGATGCTTCTTTATGGGCTGTCCGGCAAGAGAATAAACCATGGAAAGCACGTCTTGCAGGTGTAATGCCCTAAGGCGGCCGGCCGTATCAAGCAGTCGGGAATAGTCTTTCAGCTGGTTGCGGAAGTTATACAGCGTGCGGAGAGACTCCTCTGTCTTATCCAGAAACGTACTGTTTGAATCGAAGAAATCAAATGTTATGGGATTGTCAATATGTGTGATGGGGATGTGAGCTTCGGCAAGTGACTTGCCGAAGAGCACGTCTTCATAGCCGTACCGGGTGAAACGCTCGTCAAAAGAGCGGTTCCTCATAACACTTTTATGTGCTAAGAAATTGGCCGTACTGAAGTGTTTCGTGGCATATTGCTGTCTGTTCTTCACCGTATTCTTCTGTTCATACGCCTTCTCATAACGGTATCTGAGGTTGTTTCTCCATACATCCGGATCGCCGCCAATCCTTATTCCGCCTACAACAACATCCTTGTTTCTCGCCTGTAGATAACGTCGGATAAAGTGTGGATTGTCCAATGTCAAATCGCCGTCAATGAAGAGCAGCCACTCTCCTTGGGCCTGGGAAACGAGGAAATTGCGTATCGCTGAACGCCCGACGTTCTGCCGTCTTGTGATGTAACGTACCCCTTCCAGCCTTTCAATGCGCAGGTTGTGCTCTATATAGCTTACAACGGAAGAACCGTCGTCAGCCACGATGATTTCGAAGTCGGTACTGCTTTCCACGCACTGCCGCTGCAGCTCTGTGACCAGAGCTGCACAGTTGCAGTTGTAAACAGGAAGAAGAATTGACAGCATATCAGCTACTATGTCACTTCTCCAAGGAAGCGTTTTTACCTTTTTACTTTTTTACCATTTTCTCTTTCCAAGGAATCGTTTTCCCTTTTTACCCTTTTACCTTTCTCAGGTGTTCTGCCAGCTTCTTCACGGCTCTTGCCCGGTGGGAAATCTTGTTCTTCACCTCTTCTCCAAGCTCGGCAAAACTCTTGTCATAGCCCTCGGGGATGAAGATGGGGTCGTACCCGAATCCTTCCGAGCCGTGTTTCTCGGTTGCAATATGTCCGTCAACACGCCCTTCGAATTGATGTTCCACCCCGTCGATTATCAGTGAGATGACCGTGCGGAAACGTGCCGTCCGGTTCTCCACACCTGCCATCTTCGACAGCAGCTTGCGCATATTCGCCTCGCTGTCGTGGTCGGTTCCTTCGGCATAGCGTGCCGAACGGACACCGGGTTCGCCGCCGAGCGCATCTACTTCGAGCCCTGTGTCGTCGGCAAAACAGTTCTGCCGGTAATGCTCGACGACATAGGTTGACTTCTGGCGGGCATTCTCCTGCAGTGTTGCCCCTGTCTCGGGAATATCCTCATGACAGCCGATCTCGGCTAAAGAGACAATCTCGAAGTCTTTTCCAAGAATCTCCTTGATTTCTTCCAGTTTGTGTCTGTTGTTTGTTGCAAATACTATTTTCATGTTCATGAAACGTTTTTAAGCCCTGAAAAAGCCATGCCTGAGCATCATAAGGCCTGTTCTATACAACAGAGACACACAACCCATGTTTCCGCAAAGGCTTGCTGTCGGCGGTCACACGAGTCCTATGTCCCTGTAGCTACGCTGTTTGGAACACAGCTTTCCAGCGTTTCTATTTCTTTTCATCCGCAGCGGTTTCCCTGGCCTGAGCCAATTTCTTTTCCTGCTTTCTCTTCTCCTTCTTCGCCTTGATTTTTATCTGGTCGAAGCCCTCGCCATAGACACCGATGACGGAACTCTGGCTGACGAAAGCCGTCGGGTCGACCATCTTGATGATACGGAAGATGGTCTTGCTCTCGTTGCGTTTTGCCAGCAGGCAGATGACCTTCATGTCGTTGCCTGTGTACCAGCCGTGACCGTCGAGGATGGTCAGGGCGTGCTCCGTCTCGTCGACAATGGCCTTGGCAATCTCCTCGTGTTTCCAGGAGAAGATCATGAACTGTACCGACTCTCGCCGCATATTCATCACGTGGTCCAGCATGAAGCACTCGATGAACATCGTACAGTAGCCGAAAACCATCTTGTGCAGCCGTTCCATGATGTCACCGAACTGGGGGAAGAACAGACAGCTGCCGACGATGAGGACATCGACTCCCATCAGAACCTGTCCGAGGGAGATGTCCCGGTACTTGTTGACGCAGGCTGCAATGATGTCCGTACCGCCCGTGCTGCCGTTGTTCAGGAAGACGATGGCCAGTCCGGTACCGGTAAGGCTGCAGCCGATGATCAGCGACATGAAGTCCTGTCCCTCACCGAGCATCTTCACAAAGTCCCCGTTTGCATCCCTGGGCATCAGGTCCTGTGCGAAAATCAGCATGAAATAAAGGGCGAAGATGGCATAGATGGTCTTCATCAGGAACTTGAACCCCAGGATCTTCAGAGCGACGATCAGCAACGAAACGTTGATGATGATATAGGTGTTCTGGATCTTGAAGCCTGTCGCATAGTAGATCACAGCAGACATACCCGTCACTCCGCCGGTCACGATTTCGTAAGGCATAAGAAAGACGGTGAAGGCTGCTGCATAGAGAAGCAGGCCTATTGTCAGAAAGAAATAATCTCTGGCTTCAGAGCGGATGAGTTGTTGATTAATAGTCATAGGTCTTTCCTTTATGGTAAAGGGAGGCGTATCAGCATGATGGCGGTTCTGTCTCCTGTCACTCCGATACAGCCTCCTGTTGTTGCTACGAATGGTTACTTGCAGACGATGTTGATGATTTTCTTCGGCACGACAATGACCTTTACGATGGTCTTGCCGTCGATGTAATGCTTGCTCCGCTCGTCGGCCAGAGCCGTCTTCTCGATGTCTTCCCGTGCGGCATCAGCCGGGAAGGTCATCTGGAAGCGTGCCTTGCCGTTGAAGGAGACGGTAAGCTGCACCTCGTTCTCCACGAGGTAAGCCTCGTCCCACGCCGGCCATGCGGCATCGCAGACACTCTTCGTCTCGCCGCCCAGCTGCTCCCACAGCTCTTCGGCCATGTGGGGTGCGAACGGTGCGATGAGGACGATCATCTTCCTCAGCAGTTCACGGCTGGCACACTTCTGCTGTCCGAGTTCGTTCACGCAGATCATGAAAGCCGAGATGGCCGTGTTGTAAGAGAACTGTTCGATGTCGCCGGTCACTTTCTTGATGAGCCTGTGGACGCTCTTGAGCGACTCCTTTGACGGCTCTCCGTCGTCGAGTTCCTGCTGGTAGAGCTTCCAGAACTTCTTGAGGAAGCGGAAACAGCCGTCGATGCCGTTCGTGTCCCAGGGCTTGCTTGCCTCTACCGGACCGAGGAACATCTCGTACAGACGCAGCGTGTCGGCACCGTACTGCTCGACGATGTCGTCCGGATTGACGACGTTGAACATGGACTTTGACATCTTCTCGATAGCCCATCCGCACTTGTAGACGGCAGCTGGAGTGGGGCGGTCGGCGGAGGCTTCCGTTGACTGGGTGCCGTCCTCGAAGATGAATTCGGCGTTGTGGTACTCCGGACGCCATGCCTTGAAAGCTGCAATATCCAGTACGTCGGCATGGACGATGTTCACATCGACGTGGATGGGGGTGGTATCATACTTGTCTTTCTGTCCCAGGCTGACGAAGACGGGGGCTTTGGAATGGTCGTCGGAGTTGACACGGTAGACGAAGTTGGAGCGTCCCTGAATCATTCCCTGGTTGACCAGCTTCTCGTAGGGTTCTTCCTTGCAGCTGCAGCCGAGGTCGTAGAGGAACTTGTTCCAGAACCGGCTGTAAATCAGGTGACCGGTCGCATGCTCCGTACCGCCGACATAGAGGTCGACATTCTGCCAGTATTCATCGGCTTTCCGGCCCACGAGTGCCTCGTCATTGTGCGGATCCATGTAACGGAGATAATAGGCTGAACTGCCTGCAAAGCCCGGCATCGTGTTCAGCTCCAGGGGGAAGACCGTGCTGCCGTCAACCAGTGACTTGTCGACGACCTTGCGCTCTGCTTCGTTCCATGCCCACACCTTCGCGCGGCCCAATGGCGGCTCGCCGGTCTCCGTAGGCTCGTACTTGTCAATCTCCGGCAGCTCCAGCGGCAGGCACTCCTCGGGCACCATGTAGGGCATTCCCTGCTTGTAGTAGACGGGGAACGGTTCGCCCCAGTAACGCTGGCGGGAGAAGATGGCATCGCGCAGCCGGTAGTTAATCTTCACACGGCCGATGCCTTTCTCGGTGACAAACTGCTTCGTGCGGGCTATCGCCTCCTTGACGGTCAGTCCGTTCAGCGAGAAGCCGTCCAGGCTCTCCTTGCCCGGGGCAGGGGAGTTGGTTACGATGCCTTCCTTTGCATCGAAACTCTCCTCCGATACATCAGCACCCTCGATCAGCGGGATGATCGGCAGGTTGAAATGTCTGGCAAAGGCATAGTCGCGGCTGTCGTGGGCCGGTACGGCCATGATGGATCCTGTGCCGTAGCCTGCCAGGACATACTCTGAAATCCAGATGGGAATCTGCTCGCCGGTGAGCGGGTTGATGGCGTAAGAACCCGAGAAGACGCCTGTCACCTTGCGGTCGGACATACGTTCCAGCTCCGTGCGCTTCTTCACATAGGCCAGATACTGTTCCACTTCGGCCTTCTGCTCGTCTGATGTCAGTTCGCTGACCAGCTCCGATTCCGGTGCAAGCACCATGAAGGAAACGCCGAACATGGTGTCTGCACGGGTTGTGAAGATGGTGAAATGCCCTTCCCGCATATCGTCTCCATTGCCTTGAGAGGCGTGCCTGGGGGTGAGGCTCTTGAACTCCACTTCCGTTCCTTCAGAGCGTCCTATCCAGTTCTTCTGTGTCTCCTTGATGGAGTCGGACCAGTCGATCTTTTCCAGTCCGTCCAGCAGTCGCTGCGCATAGGCCGATACACGGAGACACCACTGTTTCATCAGCTTCTGTACGACAGGGTAGCCCCCGCGCTCGCTCACTCCATTGACCACCTCGTCGTTGGCCAGCACTGTGCCGAGCCCCGGACACCAGTTCACCATTGTCTCACCCAGATAGGCGATGCGGTAGTTCATCAGCGTCTTCTGCTGCTCCTGCTCGTCCATGCTCTTCCAGTCGTTGGCCGAGAACATCAGTTCTTCGCTCTGTGCTGCATGGAGTTCGAGTGTCCCTTCTTCCTCGAAGTGGCGGATCAGTTCTGTGATGGGCAGCGCTTTCTGCCGTGTGTAGTCATAATAGGAATTGAACATCCGCTCGAAAGCCCACTGCGTCCAGTGGTAATAATGCGGATCGCACGTCCGTACCTCTCGGTCCCAGTCGAACGAGAAGCCGATCTTGTCCAGCTGTTCCCGGTAACGGGCAATGTTTTTCTGGGTCGTAACTTCAGGGTGCTGCCCCGTCTGGATGGCATACTGCTCGGCCGGCAGCCCATAGGCGTCATACCCCATAGGGTTCAGGACGTTGAAGCCTTTGAGCCGCTTGTAGCGGGCATAGATGTCGCTTGCAATATATCCCAGCGGGTGTCCGACGTGCAGCCCTGCTCCCGAAGGGTAGGGGAACATGTTGAGCACGTAGAACTTCTGCTTATTCTCGTCTTCAACAACTTTGTAGGTCTTGTCCTCGACCCACTTCCGCTGCCATTTCTTCTCGATGTCTCTGAAGTTGTATTCCATTCTCTTTTTTAATTATATCTAATGTGCAAATTTACAAAAAGTTTCCGTAAACCGCTTCGTTTCTGTTGGATTTATAAACTGGAAGCAAGGCAGAAAGCGGGAGGCTGCCGGTGGCTTTTCGAGATGAAGTCTGCCTGATCATTCATGGGAATGATATAGGAACAACAGAGGGTGCTTCATAAAATAGACTGTTTTATTATATTTGTTAGGTTGTTTTATCGCCTGTCGTAGACTTCGTACTATCCCTTTACAGGATGCCTTCCTGTTGTGTGCGTAGTGGGGGACAGCAGATAGTCATGGTATGAGATATGTTTCTATGACTGCTGTCCGGTAAACCTTAGCCGTCATAGCTCTCCATGCGTAAATTCCATTTAACAGGCCATTCGTCATTGTTTTGGGAAATGGCAGCCTTCTATTTCGTCTGTCGGCTTCGTCCGGCCTTTGGCAGTACAACATTTCTTTCACGACAGGCCGTTCTCGTCCCAGCGGCATATTGTATGCGTGCGAACGCCCGACACGGTTGGTGTTCACCACCGGCACCATTGGTGACGGGCATCGGCACGCCGGCGGGAGACGGTGGCCCGGTCCGTTCTTGTCAACATGATACCGGCAGGCAGGAGGCGGGTGTCAGATCTGTACAGTAAATGTTTACCGGACAGCAATTCTTGTCGCTGTCTTTGTTGGCGGAATTAAGGTTGGAAAGATGCTCCCTTCGTCTGTCCGAATGGCAGAGGTCTTATCGGCAGGCGAAGGGATTCGAGGGTTTGAAGGAGTCGGTGTCTTTGAAAATAACAACCTGTTTCCGTTACAGGATTCTACCCTTTCTTTTGCGATGAGGCAGCCGGATTTCTGATATTTATTTTCTATTTATAGTCTATAAATAGTTTTATTGTAGCTTATAAATAAGATTCCTCCCATTCTTTTCATGTTCATTGCAAAGGCTTCCGGGTTTCGTCAGTTTGGTCTTTTCTGAAGCTTTGATGGAGGCTTTTCCGATGCTGTAAGCAGTTTAATGTGCCTCCAGCCAGTTGCTGCCCCATCCGGCATCGGCTGTCAGCGGAACGTTCAGTTGGCAGGCGTTCTGCATTTCTTCGATGACAATCCGTTCCACCTGTTCCCGCTCTTCCGGGTAGACCGAGAAGTTAAGCTCGTCGTGTACCTGCAGAATCATTTTCGAGCGGATGCCTTCCTCCTTGAACCGTTTCCAGATACGAACCATCGCCACTTTGATGATGTCGGCCTCTGTCCCCTGTATCGGCGCATTGATGGCATTGCGCTCTGCGAAGCCGCGTACGGTGGCGTTGCGGCTGTTGATGTCGGGCAGGTAACGTCGGCGATGGAAAAGTGTCTCGGCATATCCTTTGGCTCTTGCCGTCTCTTTCGCCTGTTCCATGTAGGCTTTCACCTTCGGGAAAGTGTGGAAATAGTCCTGTATCAGCTCTCTCGCTTCGCTGTTCGGGATGCCCATGCGCTGGGCAAGCCCATAGGTCGTAATGCCGTATATGATGCCGAAATTGGCCTGTTTGGCCTTTTTCCGCTGGGCATCTGTCACCTTGTCGATGTCCTCATGCCATATCTTCGCCGCTGTTGCACGGTGGATGTCGTGTCCTTCGCGGAATGCTTCCATCATGTTCTCGTCGCCTGACAGATGTGCCATGATGCGCAGCTCTATCTGACTGTAGTCTGCTGAAAAGAACAGACAGCCGTCTTCCGGTATGAAGCACTTGCGTATCTCCTTGCCGTCATCGGTGCGCACAGGGATGTTCTGCAGGTTAGGGTCGCTGGAGGAGAGACGGCCGGTTGCAGTCTGCGCCTGATTGAACGATGTGTGAATATGCCCTGTGCGTGGGTTGATCAGCTTCGGGAGCGCATCGATATAGGTGCTGAGCAGCTTTTTCATCCCTCTGTAGTTAAGGATGTTGCGTACGACAGGATGCTTGGCTTCAAGGCTTTGCAGGACTTCTTCACTCGTGACGTATTGGCCGGTCTTGGTCTTCTTGGGTTTGTCCATGATCTGCAGCTTGCCGAAGAGGATGTCGCCTACTTGTTTCGGACTTCCGATGTTGAATGTCTCACCGGCTTCCTTGTATATTTCCTGTTCATACTGCTTCATGCGGTCGGTGAATATTCTTGACGTTTCCTGCAGGGCTTCCGTATCCAGGCAGACACCGTTCAGTTCCATGTCAGCAAGTACCCGGACGAGCGGCATTTCGATGTTCCAGAAGAGTTCTTCCAAGCCCAGTTCTTTCAGATGCGGTTCCAGTACGTGCTTCAGGCGCAGGGTGATGTCGGCATCCTCTGCTGCATATTCATAGATGTCGGTAGGGGAGAGGTCACGCATATTTCTCTGTTTCTTCCCTTTAGGACCGAGAAGTTCCTCAATGTGGATGGTCCGGTAGCCGAGCAGCGTTTCTGCCATATAGTCCATGTTGTGATGGAGTTCCGGCTGGATGAGGTAGTGGGCGATCATCGTGTCGAACATCTTTCCCTGTAAGGTTACGCCATAGTTGCTCAGTACTTCGTAGTCGTACTTGATGTTCTGTCCGATCTTCAATATCTGTTCGTTCTCATATAGCGGTTTGAAGATTCCGACGATTCTTGTGGCTTCCTGACGGTCGGCGGGGATGGCGACATAAAATGCCCTGTTCTCTTCTACGGAGAAGCTCAGACCCACCAGTTCTGCGCTGATCGCATCTGTTGAAGTGGTCTCTGTGTCTAAACTGACAAAACCTTTTGTCATGAAAAAGTCACATATCCGTCGCATTTCATCCTCATTACCAATGAGTTTGTATTCGTGCGGTGTCGTTTTAAGTGTCTTGTAATTCGCTTTTTCCGGTGTTTCTGCCCTGCCGGACGTATTTTCCGCAAAGAGATCCAACTGTTTTTCTGTGTTTTTTTGCTTTGCTTCACTTTTGTTAAGAAACTTGTTGATGAGCGTCTTGAACTCTAATTCCTCAAACAGTTCCCGCAATCTGTTCTCGTCTGCCTTCTCGACTTTGAGTTCCTCCAGTTCAATTTTTATCGGGACATCCGTGCGGATTGTAGCGAGGTATTTCGACATTCTGATGTCGTCGTTGGCATGTTCTACTTTCTCTCTCAGTTTCCCTTTGATCTCATCCGTATGTTGGAGCATATTGTCGATGGAACCGAACTGATTGATCAGTTTAGCGGCTGTTTTCTCTCCGACACCGGGACAGCCCGGGAAATTGTCTGCCGAGTCGCCCATCAGTGCGAGGAGGTCGATTACCTGAGCGGGAGTGGATATGCCGTATTTCGCTTCCACCTCCTTTTCACCGAGCGTCTCGTAGCCGCCGCCATGCCGGGGGCGGTACATATAGACATTGGGTCTGATCAGCTGGCCGTAGTCTTTGTCGGAAGTGAGCATAAAAGTATCGATTCCATCGGTACCGAACCGGGTGGCTACCGTGCCGATGACATCGTCTGCCTCGAAACCGTCTGCCTGCAGGATAGGGATGTGCATGGCTTCGAGAATCTGCTTGATGATGGGAACTGACTGTCTGATGTCTTCCGGCGTCTCCTCGCGTTGTGCTTTGTAGTCCGGGAACACTTCGTGGCGGAAGGTCTTTCCATGGTCGAAAGCTACGCCAATGTGGGTAGGTTTCTCTTTGGTCAGCACTTCGTTCAATGTGTTGCAAAAGCCCATGACGGCTGATGTGTTCAGTCCTTTGGAATTGATGCGGGGGCTTTTGAGGAATGCATAGTACGAACGGTAGATGAGCGCATATGCATCGAGAAGGAAGAGTTTTGCCATAATGGATTCTGCTTATTTTAGCTGTAAAATTACTAATTTTCTTCCATAATCTCCGACAAAATGCGTAATTTTGTATCAAATTTCAAGTCTATAATGGATACCCTTTCTCTAATAAAACGGCCTATAGAGGCAGAACTAGGCGATTTCATCGACCTTTTTAATCATGCTCTCGACCACGAAGACGGTTTGTTGCAGACGGTTTTGAACCATATCCGCCAGCGAGCCGGCAAACGGATGCGCCCCATCCTTATCCTCCTGATAGCAAAGAACTTTGGTAAGGTTTCTGAAGCAACACTGCACGCTGCTGTGGGACTGGAGCTTTTGCATACGGCTTCACTTGTTCACGATGATGTCGTTGATGAGTCTGCTGAGCGGAGAGGGCAGGCGAGTGTCAATGCCGACTACGACAACAAGGTTGCCGTTCTGGTGGGTGATTACGTGCTCTCTACGGCCTTGCTGTATGTTAGTCACACACATTCTGAGGCTATTGTCCGCAGATTGGCGGGGCTGGGGCAGACATTGAGTGATGGGGAGATTCTGCAACTGTCGAATATCCAGCGTAAAGATATCACGGAAGAAGCTTATTACAGGATAATCGAACGCAAGACCGCCGCACTTTTTGAAGCGTGTGCTGCGATCGGGGCAGTGTCTGCCGGTGCCTCTGAAGAGGAAGTCGATGCGGCAAGATGTTTCGGAAAGAATCTCGGAATTGTGTTCCAGATCCGCGATGACATCTTCGACTATTATGACTCTGAAACGAATATCGGCAAGCCTACAGGGAATGACCTGGCAGAGGGAAAGCTCACGCTTCCTGTTATTTATGCGTTGAATTCGGCGAAAAATGATGAGATGCTTGCTTTGGCGAATAAGGTAAAGGCGCACGAGGTGACACGTGAGGAAATCGGCAGACTGGTTGCTTTTGCCAAGGAGAGTGGTGGAATAGAATATGCAGAACGCTGTATGTGGGATTTCCATGCTGAAGCACAGACTTTCCTTGACAGATACGTGAGGGATGAAAGCATCCGCACTTCGCTCCGGACTTATCTTGATTATGTAATAAAAAGGGAGAAATGACTGCCGGCCGGTGTGCTGATTGAAGTGTTTTTTCTTTTTTGCCATTTTTTCCTGTCGGTATCTGTAACGACAGGGTCGGACTATCTTCATGGTGATTCCCTTTGCCATGAAGTTTTTTTTGTTTTTTTCAGGCGGTTGTGTATTTCCTGCTTCTTCCCGTTCCGGGCAGTATTCTGGAGCGGCAGGATACAGTGCAATCCTGTTTACGAAACTTGGAAGCCTGTTCTCTTATAACTTATTGTCTTCTTTCAAAGGAGTGGAATAGACGTGCATAAGAGGCTTGTTTTGTCGTAATATTTTATTTTTCAAGTTCTGCAGGTGTCTGATTGCTGTTCATTCAAGCCTTAATTGGCTCTCAATAGGTGCTTTGTTGATGGCTAAGTAAGGCTTAATTGAGGTCTGACTAAGCCTCTCTTGTTACCGCATGTCGTAACTTTTTGATTTGTAGATTGTTGATCATGTTGTTTTTGGGGGCTTCATCTTGTTTCCAGGGGATTCTGACGATACTTTTTGTAAGGATTTTTCAGAATCGTAAGTATCGGCAGTGGATAGGTCGATAATAGGTGGTCCGCAGTGGGAAGTGTGTTTGGGACTATGTCTTATAGGTGTTGGGACGTACTTTGGAGAGGGATTCCCGATCGGTTGTGTAAGCTGCAGATTTGTTGTATAGTCTATATATATAGTAATTATAGATTATTTTATTTGTTCTTTACTTAGTGTAGTTTGATTTCCCTTCAAGTACGTATTCATTTTATTTCTATTGGCAGATATAATTCAGGGGCGCACGAAGCCGTGTGCCCCTGCCGGGTTGATTTTGCTCTGCACAATATGTGCGGCGGTTGAACGGAATGCTGTGTTTGAGGATAAAGAGGTTTAGAAGAACTTGGTCTCAGTGCCTGTAATCTCGCTCAGCAGGAGGTTTGTAAGACGGCTGGTGCCCATCCGGAACCAGTAGTTGGTGAGCCATTTTTCGCCGAGCACCTCTTTGACGATGGTGTAGTAGATGACGGCATCCATCACGGTATTGATTCCGCCGGCTGGTTTCAGACCGATCTGAATGCCTGTCTTGTCGTAGTATTCCTTGATGGCCTGGCAGAGGATGTAGACAGACTCGGGGGTCGCACTGACCTTCTCTTTTCCCGTACTAGTCTTCAGATAGTCGGCGCCGGCGTACATGGCGAGGATGGAGGCCGTCTTGATGTCGCGTGCATTGCGGAGGTCGCCTGTCTCGAGGATCACCTTCATGGGCACGTCGCCGCAGGTCTGTTTGATCTCGCTGATGGTATCGCAGACACCTTCATAGTCGCCTGACAGGAATTTGCCGACAGGCATGACGATGTCGATGTTGGTCGCTCCGTCCTTGATGGCCAGTGCCGTCTCGATGGTCTTTACCTCCAAGAAGGTCTGCGAAGAGGGGAAGTTGCCGGTTACGTTGGTGATTTCGACACCGTCGACCTCGAGGCTGTCGGCCATCAGCTTCGTGAAGCAGGGGTAGGCACAGACGGCTGCAACGTGCGGGAGGTCGGGGTATTCGCTGTCGAATCTGTTTACCTTCTCGATCATTGCGAGTACTTTCTCTTCGGTGTCTGTCGTGCTGAGCGTCGTCAGTTCGACGCTGCCCAAGAGGAATTTCTTTACGTCGAGATTATCGTTCTCGGCAACTTTTTCTGTGATGATTCTAGTCACGGCAGCCTTTACTTCCTCATCGGTGATGTTTAAGTCGTACTGCGCCAAGGCCTGGTCATACTGGCTTTTTTCTACGATTCCATCGGCTTTTTGTGCCTGGATGTCTTTTGTTACTGTGTCTTTAATCTTTCCCATGTCTGGTTTTAATTATAAATTTAGTTGTATCATTTTCTGTGTGAAAGGTGAGGGATGAAGTTCAGCTGCTTCATGGTTCCTCAGTGTTTGTAGCCGTTTACCGGCTGTTTTCCCGTGCTTCCCTGTTGGTCTCTTTTCCTCCTTTTTACGACGAGAAAATTATATTATAGTCTATTTTGTAGATCTAAATAATCTTTATTTTAATTTCGGATTGTCTTTGTGTCTGTTCTTGTCCCGTCTCGTCTTCTTGTCAAAACTCTTCTTTAGCTCTTCTGTCAGGTCGATGCCTGTCTGGTTGGCAAGACAGAGCAGCACCCATAAGACATCTGCCATCTCTTCTCCTAAATCGGCGTTTTCACCGGTTTTGAAGCTCTGTTCGCCGTAGGTGCGGGCGATGACACGTGCCAGTTCGCCCACTTCCTCGGTGAGGCAGGCCATGTTGGTCAGCTCGCTGAAATAACGCACGCCGTAGTCTTTGATCCATTTGTCTACGGCTTGCTGGGCATCTTTGATAGTCATAGTTCTCTTTTCTTTTTAGGCGGTGATAGGCGGTGATAGGGGGCATGGGCACTGGTAGGTGCTGGTGGGCGGTGATAGGCGATGATCGGTGGATGATGGGCGGTGATACTGGATGATGAAGAGCCTTTACTCCTTGTTCTTTGTGTCTATGCAGAGGGTGACGGGACCGTCATTCAGCAGTTCTACCTGCATGTCTGCACCGAACTCTCCTGTGCTGACGGGTTTGCCCAAGGCCTCGCTCAGAGCGTCGCAGAAGCCGTGGTAGAGGGGGATGGATAGCTCGTGACGGGCCGCATGGATCCAGCTTGGACGGTTGCCTTTCTTGTAACTCGCCATGAGCGTAAACTGAGAGACGACAAGTATTTCGCCGCCTACATCCATGATGCTTCTGTTCATCATACCCTCCTCGTCATCGAAGATACGCAGTCCTGTAATCTTGTTGACAAGCCATCTGATGTCGTCTTCGATGTCCTCTTCGGCTATTCCGAGAAGGATGAGGTATCCTTTGCCAATAGCCGACCTCACCTGTCCTTCAATGGTGACGGAGGCATGGCCCACGCGTTGTATCACGATTCTCATACGGCAAATATACGATTTTTATTTGACTTCTCGGTTATCAGTTGTGAAAATAATTGTAAACGATGTTGCCCTTGCTTGTACCGACAATGTCTATTAGCTCCTGACTATCAGCATCTTTGATTCTCTTGACACTTTTCATCTTCTTGAGTAGCAGATTCTTTGTCTTCGGTCCGATTCCCTTTATATTGTCCAACTCGCTGTGCAGCTGGCTCTTGGAGCGTTTGTCTCGATGGAAGGAGATGGCGAAACGATGCACTTCATCCTGTATCTGCGTCAGGACCTTGAACAGTTCGCCTTTGATGTCCAAGGCGATGGTCTGCGGGGGAAACCCGTAGAGGAGTTCGTTGGTACGGTGGCGGTCGTCTTTGGCAAGGCCGGCGATGGGGACGTGCAGGTGGAGCTTGTCCTCGATGACCGCTCTTACGACCTCCATCTGCCCTTTTCCGCCGTCGGTGATGATGAGGTCGGGGAGGGGAGTGCCCTCTTCCTGCATCCGGCTGTAGCGTCGTCTTACGACTTCCTGCATGGAGGCATAGTCATCAGGACCGGTTACGGTCTTGATGTTGTACTTGCGGTAGTCTTTCCTGGAGGGTTTCATGCCCTTGTAGACGATGCACCCTGCGACTGCATCCGTTCCTGAAATGTTGGAGTTGTCGAAGCATTCTATCTGGTAAGGCAGCTTCGGTAATTTCAGCTTTTCCTGCAGTTCCCGCATCAGTCGGGTTTGCTTCTGCTCCGGATTCAGCTTCTCCGCCTGTTTCAGCCGGTCGAACTTGTACTGCTTTGCATTCATCTCTGAAAGTTCTAAAAGATGATGTTTGTCGCCGCGTTGAGGAATGAAGAACTCGGCATCCTTCACCTTGAAGTCAAGCGCAAAGGGGACAATGATCTCCTTGGCCGTGCTGTTGAAGCGTTCACGGATCTCCGGAATGGCTTCATTCAAGAGTTCTTCATCGGTTTCATCGAGTTTCCGCTTGTATTCGTACGTGAAGCTCTGGTTGATGGCACCCTTCTTTACATGAATATAATTGATGAAGGCATTCTTCCTTGTGTCATCATCTATAATCGTGAATACATCGACATCTGTAATCGTATGGCTTACGATTTCACTTTTTGCTGCGAAATTATCGAGAGCCATGTAACGCTGTTTGTACAGTTCTGCTTCCTCGAACCGCAGTTCTTCAGCATATTTCTCCATCTGCTGTTTGAGCATGTTCTGTACCTCGCGTGTGTTTCCTTTCAGTATTTCCCGGGCCTGTCGTATCGCTTCCTGATAGTCTTCATAACTTTGTTTGTCGATGCAAGGCGCTCCGCAGTTATGCAGATGGTATTCCAGGCAGGGCTTGTATTTTCCCTGTTCTATGCCTTCTTTCGTGATGGGGAAACGGCAGGTTCTTGGTTTATACACCTTTTTTATTATGTCAAGAATGGCGTACATACTGCTGATATGGCTGTAAGGGCCGTAGAAAGTGCCGTAACGCTTGTTGATGTTTCGTGTCTTGAAGATACGGGGAAAGTATTCGTTCGTTACACAGATACTGGGATAAGTCTTCCCGTCTTTGAGCAGTACGTTGTATTTCGGCTTGTACTGTTTGATCAGCTGATTCTCTATCAGCAGTGCATCTTCCTCTGTATTGACGACGGAATAGGATATGTCGTGAATCTTTGAGACGAGTACTTTTGTCTTGAAACGGTCTACCTCTTTGTGAAAGTAGGATGACACACGACGCTTCAGGTTTTTTGCTTTACCGACATAGATAATGGTATGCTCCGTATCATAGAACTGGTAGGTACCCGGCTTCTCTGGCATATTGAGTACAATGTTCCTCAGATAAGCCAATCGCTTCAAGTTGTCTTCTTTATTCATTTTGTGTAACTCCTTTGTATAAAGGGCTTCTAAGCAATTTTGTTTCACGTGGAACGTGAACTCGAAAAGCTATGAGCTGGCGGAAAGGGATAATCATTTATGGGAATTGATAGGCCGTGGAGTATCAATAGCGGGTATGGCCGTTTAAAAATGGGCATCGGTAGGCTGGGAACGAGAGCATTGTCTTAAAGCAAGGAGGAGCAGCCCCTTTTGTTGGCAGCTCCTCATTCTTTTGTTTTTCTTCTTGTTCCCTCCCTTGTCCAAAGAAGGCTGGGATTTGTCTTCCTTACAGTTCCGTCACCGCTTAGAATCGGAGCAGCGAGCTTATTTCGACATCCTTGTCGAACTGTTCACGGCTGTGTGGAAACTCCGTGTGTAGTTCGATGATGAAGTTGCAATATACTTTCTTCGGGTGGAACTTCTTGACAAGGTCGCACGCCGCCTTCATTGTTCCACCTGTTGCCAGCAGGTCGTCGTGCAGCAGGACAATATCGTTTTCATTGATTGCATCCTTGTGAATCTCGATGGTGTCTACGCCGTATTCCTTGGCATAGCTTTCCTGTACGGTTTCGCAGGGGAGCTTCCCCGGCTTGCGGCAGAGCACGATGCCGGCACCGAGGCGTGTGGCTACGGCTGACGACATGACGAAGCCCCGGCTCTCAATGCCCACAATCTTTGTCACGCCTTTCCCCTTGTAGAGGTCGACCATCTCATCTGTAATTTCCTGAAGAGCTTCTGGTGACTTGAACAGGGTGGTTACGTCTCGAAAGTTGACTCCCTTGACCGGCCAGTCGGGGATGCATCGGAGGTTGTCCAATAATAGTTTTTTGTTCATTTTCAGTTTGTTATATTGTTTCGTTTTATGCGTTTGTTTCACGTGGAACCATGTGCATGCTTGTTGTCATAGGGGCATGTATCCGCTCTTTGGCAATGGAGTCTTCCCGTCTCTGTATGCGTGTTTCCGTCTCTATGCGTTCTATCTTCCCATGAGGACGAGCAACACATTGATGTCACTTGGGCTTACTCCCGGGATGCGGCTTGCCTGTGCGAGTGTTTCCGGTTGTATTCGTTCTAACTTCTGCCGGCACTCTGTCGAGAGGTCGTGAAGTCTGCCGTAATCGAAATATCCTTTTATTTTTATGTCCTCAAGTCGGTGCATCTTTTCGGCGAACACACGCTCACGGTCGATGTACCCCTTATACTTCAGCTTTATTTCCGCAGCTTCCGCAATCTCTTCCTGACGGTTGGGGGATGCTTCGATGGCTCCTTTCAGAGCTGGAACAACAGCTGATAGATTCTTGAAGTTCACCTGCGGGCGGGCTACGAGGTCGGTAATCCTGGCCGCACCTTTTATCGGAGAAGTCCCCAGCTGTTCCAAAAGGCCGTTAACAACATCCGGCTTTACCGAGGTGTTGTTGCAGAAGTCAGTAATGCGGTTGATGTGTTCTTTCTTCTGCAGCCACCATTCGTAACGGTCCCGTCTGGCGATACCGAGGCGGTAGGCCTGTTCTGTCAGGCGTGCATCGGCATCATCCTGGCGCAGGAGAATGCGGTATTCCGCACGCGAGGTGAACATACGGTAAGGCTCGTCGACACCCTTTGTCGTGAGATCGTCAATCAGCACGCCGATATAGCTTTCGTCCCTGTTCATTACGAAAGGTGCTTTGCCGGCACAAAGCAGGGCTGCATTGATCCCTGCAACCGTACCTTGTCCGCCAGCCTCTTCGTATCCTGTCGTACCGTTTACCTGTCCGGCAAAGAACAGTCCGTCTATGACTTTCGATTCCAGTGAGTGTTTCAGCTGCGTAGGATCGAAATAGTCGTATTCGATGGCATACCCCGGCCGGTAGATCTTAGCATTGCGCAGAGCCGGAATCCTGTGTATGGCCTCCAGCTGGATCTCCCATGGCATGCTTGAAGAGAAGCCATTGAGATACATTTCATTCGTGTCCGTACCCTCCGGTTCGAGGAAGAGCGGATGCGAATGCTTGTCAGGGAAGGTAACGAGTTTCGTCTCTATGGAAGGGCAGTAGCGTGGCCCTGTACTCTGAATCTGTCCGTTGAAGAGGGGAGAGGCTGCCAGTTCGCTACGCAGCACCTCGTGTACCTGCTCGTTTGTGTTGCAGGTCCAGCAGGGAAGCTGCGGAAGCTGCCGGTGCGGGCCGAAGAAAGAGAACTGATGGTAGTCTGTCTCTCCCGGCTGCGGTTCCATCTCGTCAAAGTGAACCGAACGGCTGTCTATGCGCACAGGAGTGCCTGTCTTCATGCGTCCGGAGCGGATTCCGTGGTGCGTGATGCTTTCCGTAAAGTGATGGACAGCCGGCTCGGCGCATCGTCCGCCTTCCACTTTCCGTCTGCCGATGTGCATCAGTCCGTTGAGGAAGGTGCCGGCGGTGACGATTACTGTCCGCGCATACAGGCAGACACCCCATATTGTCCTGACACCCAATACCTTGCCGTTCTCTGTCAACAGTTCGTCAGCCTGGTCCTGGAAGATGTCAAGATGATCCGTGTAGTCAAGTCTTTTCCGCCATTCCCAGATGAATTTGCCACGGTCGCACTGTGCGCGCGGACTCCATACGGCAGGGCCTTTGGACCGGTTCAGCATACGGAACTGTATCGCCGTGGCATCGGTTACCAGTCCCATATAGCCTCCAAGAGCATCTATCTCCCTGACTATCTGTCCTTTGGCAATTCCTCCGACGGCCGGGTTACAGCTCATCTGCCCGATTTTATTCATGTCCATTGTCACCAGACAAGTGTCTGCACCCATGTTGGCGGCTGCCGTAGCAGCCTCACAACCTGCGTGTCCACCGCCGATAACAAGTACATCATACTTGAATTTCATCGTCTTCTTACAAAAGTATAGGGGCGCAACACCCCTAATTTAAAACGTCACAAAATTAAGAAATAAAATCGAATTACAACCAGATTATGGGAGGAAAAGTTCCTTGTAAAGTTCCTTGGGAAAAACTTCTCTTCAGTTCATTCTGCAGCCATGCAGCTCCGAGGCCGGTACGATCTTGTATCGAGAGAACTCATTGTCCTGTGAGGGAACAAGAGAAACATGGGAAACAAAGGAACATGTAAACTGCGGGGGATGCAGTTATTCTGTCAAGCATTCTTTGTCTATTCAAAAAAGATGTACCTTTGCATGCTTAACTGTAAAAACGAAGAAAATGGGGATAAACGGCAAAATAGGGAAAGGGAACGAAGAACGCACGGTTTTCGGTATTCTCCTCACGGTAAGCTTCTGCCATCTTTTAGACGACACGATGCATTCGATGCTTCCCGCAGTCTATCCGATGTTGAAAGAAGAGTTCGGCTTATCCTTCTTTCAGATAGGCATCATTACGCTTGTCCTGCAGTTGACCTCTTCCATCATACAGCCGTTTGTCGGGCTATATGCCGACAGGCATCATGGCTGGTGGCAATTGCCCGTGAGCATGGTTTTTACGCTCATCGGTATTTTCATGCTGTCGTATGCCGATAGTTTCCTCGTCATATTGTTGTCGGTGTCGTTGTTCGGATTAGGCTCTTCTATTTTCCATCCGCAAGGTTCGCAGGTGGCGCAGCAAGCCTCCGGTGGCAGAAACGGGTTGGCGCAGAGCATTTTCCAGGTAGGCGGCAATGGCGGTTTTGCAATAGGCCCTCTCTTTGCGGCACTCATCGTGATACCGGTCGGCCTGAGCGGTGTGCGTTGGTTTGCGTTCATAGCCCTTCTCCTGGCCTTTATTCTGGTTTATATTGGGAAATGGCACGTAAGGCAATTAAAGCAGGTCCGTAGGCGGAGACGGCCGCAATGGACCACGGCAAAGAGCTACACCCGCCGGCAGATTTACGGTTTTGTGTTTATCCTGTTCGTGTTGATGTTCTCCAAGAATTTCTATACGGAGAGCATGACCAGCTATTTCACGTTCTTCTTGATCGAGAAGTTCGGCGTCTCTATCCAATATTCCCAACTCTGTCTGTTTGTCTTCTTGGCAGCAGAGGTCGTCGGGACACTTCTCGGAGGGTGGATAGGCGACCGTTATGGGCGGAAATACGTAATATGGTTCTCTATCTTCGGTGCGGCCCCTTTCACAATCCTGCTCCCTTATGTGGGAAGCCTTGCCGGTACGGTTGTTCTGTCAGCCGTTATCGGTCTCATCATAGCCTCGGCCTTTTCCGCCATATTGGTCTATGCCACCGACCTCATGCCCAATCATATCGGGACGATAGCCGGTATCTTCTATGGGCTGTCGTTTGGTCTTGGTGGGCTGGGCAGTTCGTTCTTCGGTTGGCTGGCCGACCAGACAAGTATTCTTTTTGTCTTCAAAGTCAGCACATTGCTCCCGTTATTAGGCATTATGGCCATCTGCCTGCCAAAGATGAAGCGTGTATGAGCCGGCGTTTATCTGTATGTTGATGGAGGGCATGTCCGGGGTATGCTGCACCGGCCGACCGCCGATAAGGTGTATCGACCGCCGTCAAAGGTAGTTTTACAGAACCTGCCTTGTGACCCTGACCCGTCCTTCTTCCATTAGCACATAGGTGTCGGAATCGATTGTAGAGAAGTGTTGTTTTTCAATCGCATTATATTGCTGTCTGGTAAATCCTTTCCGTATAAGTCGGTCCTTCCTTTCTGCTGTACGCATGGACGTGACGGGAATCGAACCTTGTCTCCCTGCCTGTGTGCTGACGGCTGACAACCAGTCGTGCTGACGGCTTGTGCGCCTTCCGTCTGTCGCTCTCCGGATGGAAACGACCCGCAGGAGAAGGCAAAGACCGACGTACTTTATCTGATAGGGTAGGGGCTTTCCCAAAGGCGAAGCGGGCTTGCCGGTTGAGAGGAAGCCACGCATAGCATTCCATGACATTTAATCTTTTGTCGGCCCCTAATAATTTGACAGCTTTCCAGCCTTCGCCAGTGTGTCGCCTGAAGAGAATAGATCTGGGGTCTTCCGTTAAATGTATAGATTGGAGATAGAATAAAGGCTTATGCACTTGCATGGTATGACTGTCCTGAATCAGGCGGTCTTACAAGAGAGGATAAACTACAGGATAAAATGCAGGAAGACAAATTGATACGATGGCCTGTCCATCGGCCTGCCTTTCCGTCTTCTACAGACAACTTATTCCCATATCATCGGTGTTTGTAAACAGTTTTCATGCAACCAAAGCTGACACATGCTCTTCTGGCTTCTAAAAGGTGCCTGATTGACTTGCAACAGATGCCCTTTCAGCGTGTTACCAACGCCCTTTTGGAGTCCAAACAAGCACCTGTTTTGGACGGCTTGACAACCAATTGATTGACTGCTGGTTACAAGCCTGATTTTGACACGGTTTTTTCATATTTACAGATGATTTGCTTGAAATTATGTAATGTTTTTTCAGAACCTTATCTGCATTCCCAGCATATTAAAATGAAGGGGCTTTGTATCGGAAGATGGTGATAGAATAGCCGGTTGACAGTCCTGGCTATGTTTCTGTTTATTGAATCACTTCGGTTCTTCCGTGAAAGCTATGTGAAAAGCATCCACGCATTTGACGGAAGAACCGATTTCTCCGTGTTCCTTTCTTCCTCCGTTATGGAAAGACGGAGTTTCTGAAAAGTGGAGTGCTTGCATGGAAATGTCGGCACTCGTTTGCGAATATCCATAGCGCAAGAACCTGAAAAGCCCATTATAAACTCGTCTCCGAGTGATATAACGGGCTTTTTTCGTTCCTGGGAGAACTCAGCTTACAGGATAAAAGTTCTTGATTTTCATTCTTCCGCCGCGCTCATCAGCTTTCAGAAGGTCAGCCGGAAACCGGCATAGAAACTTCTCGGCGACATGGGACCATAGATGTATGCCGAATCCCGGTTGTAGCCTTTGTCAAAGTCTTTCTGGTAGGCATTGAAAATGTTTTGTATGCCTGCAAAAACTTTTGCCTGATAGTAGGTGTATATCGGGAAAGAGTATTCTGCTTTCAAGCCCAGCTCCATGAATGTAGGTGTCTTGAAAGTTCGTGGTCCGTACACCTCTCCCACCTTGTCCGTCTGTCCTTCTCCTGACATTACCCTGTCGTAAGCTATATTGGCAGAGATGACTCCTAAATACTCATCCATAGCCAATGTCTTTCCGTCCTCTTCCGTTGGTATCTCATGCCCTACGAGCATGCTGCCGGTGAAGTTCCCGGTAAGGGTCAGGTCAAGACTTTTCGTAACACTCCATGTTGAAACGAAATATCCATAGACGTCCGGGCTGCGATACATGCGTCGTGTCGTGTAGGCATCATCTTCGTTCCATTGCTGTGCTTTGTCCCACCGGCTTTGATGACAGGTCAGTCCCAGCTGTATAGACAGCAGCTGCGGGTATGCCAACCGCCCTTCGATACTTGCCCCGATCACCTTTGCGCCATCGGAATTGCTGCGTGTTTTCAGGATTTGTTCCTTGCCCGAATTATCTGTTATTCTCGACTGTGTCAGCGTGAAAGCATCCCGTAATTGGGTATAGAAAGTTTCTCCCGTAAGGTTCAACTGCCATTGTCCGAGCTGTTTGTACCAGTCTGCCGACAGGCTGAAACTGTTTGAACGCTCCTCATGCAGATTGGAAGCATTCTGGATGATGATGAGATCACCGCCGGCATTGTCCACATGCAGATCTTCATCAAAGATCTGCGGTGCCCTGAAACCGGAGCTGTAGTTAGCCCGAAGAACAATGTCCTTGGTAGGGTTGAACCGTACATTTGCACGAGGAGAGACAATCACGTGCCGCACGAGTGAGTGCTTGTCCAGTCGTCCTCCGACAAGGAAACTCCAACGTTCCGTTTTCCATTCGTTCTGAATGTATCCCGAGGTCGTGTGTGCGTTCTGGTCTATGGCTTCTGACCTGAATCCGCTTTTGTCTTTCAATCTGTCACCGTTGTACTCCAATCCCAATGTCAGTTCTGAAGGCATGAAAAGCAACTTGTCTATATTGCATGAATATTGCAGACCGAAAACGTTGGTTGACCCGTTTGTACGGCCATAGCTTGCCATCCTTTTCTTCAGTTCAAGGGCATCATCCGGCGTGAAAGGGGTTGTGGCATCTCCTGCTTTCTCCAGCAGTTGTTCAACCGTTTTCGCCCCTCCTCCGTAGTAACTCTCCCGCTTTACCTTCATGAATGATGCAAAGGCATTCAGCCTGTGGTGCTCATCCTTGGAGAAGAAAGTGTAGTTGATGCTTCCTGTCAGGTTGTTGTGCCGCAGTTGTTCAGCCACATGTGCATCGTGCGGCTCATAGTCGAAACGGTCGCCGCCACGTCTGAACTCACGTGTGTTATGCAGTTCTGCTGTCAGCTTGGAACAGTCAGACAGGTAGAAGAATGTGCGCAATCCCACATTGTTGCCGTGCAGTTTAGGCATTTCAGAGTATCCGTCCTTGTCGTAATCATAAGGTGAACGGTGGTGAATCTGACCGAATACGGAGAAGCCCATTCTGTTGTTGTCCGTTACATACGTAGCGTTGATGTTGGATGTGTTCTCAAAAGTACTCAATCCGCCGATACCCCTGATTTCATGCGACAGGCTTGCCGAGGATGATGCAGGCTCTTTGGTGATGATGTTGATCACACCTGCGATTGCCGAAGACCCGAACAGGGCACTTCCTCCGCCACGCATGATTTCGATACGTTCTATCATGTTCGTGGGTATTTGCTCCAATCCATATACACCCGCAAGGGCACTGAACACGGGACGGGAGTCCACCAATATCTGCGAGTAAGGTCCGTCCAGACCGTTGATTCTGACTTGTGAAAAACCACAGTTCTGACAGTTGTCTTCTACACGCAGCCCCGGTTGGAACTTCAAAGCCTGCGAGAGGAACGAACTCTGTGTGCGGTTGAAAATCTTTTCATCGAGCACATTGACCAGGGTAGGTGCCAACCTTCGTTTCGTTACATTGCGGGTAGCGGAGACGACAACATCATTCAGGTTGATTACGGCAGGCTCCATCTCAAAGTCGCTTGGGAAAGTTCCGTCCGGCGTTGTGGTGATTTTATGCACCTGGGTTTCATATCCCATGATGGAAACCTCAATCTCCAGGTCGCCGACAGGCAGGTTCTTGAGCATGTAATGGCCGGTGACATCTGTCATGGCTGTAATATGTGTGCCCTTTACCTTCACCAGGATATGCGGCAGGAACTTCATTGTCGAAGCGTCACGCACGTGTCCTACGATATGTGCAGGCTTGTCCTTGTCGTCATCTGTAATCATGTTTTTCGTTGTCGCCAGAATCTGGACCGGACGTTTGTTCACGGTGCTTGTGCTCGAAGCAGGCTTGCCCGTGGCACTTCCCGGAAGTGCTAAAGTTGACAATAACAACAGTTTTAATAATTTATCCATATTTGCTTTTTGATTGTGAATGTTTTGTTTGAAGACATATATTTAGTCACTACAATGAATAGTGTTGGTTTATAGGGGCTTTGCATCCTGAAACGGACTTGTCGGTTCTCGATGGAAAATCAGGTTGAGAACACTGTTTTTAACGGCATAACCGGCTGTTTCTCCCTTTACGTAATTTCCATTGCAAAGGTATGAACCCTGCATGTTATTCACAATACTTAGATTATATGATTTTTACAAGCTGTTTTTATTTACCTTTTTTAGTGATTTCACAGTCGTAATCGTAATTCTTCGCTATCAATACTGATTTTCCCAGCAGCAGCGAAACACCCGAAAGGCCGTTTCATCCCAAACCGTTCATTGGAAAATCCTACGGCTCCGAATACCGATAAATCCAATGAACAGAACCGAAGAAACGTCCGGTCTCAGATCAATGAAATCATACTTGGAAAATAACATGGTGTCCGGTTGCATTGAAAGCAAGCCTTACTTCACTCGCAACTAAGGCTTACTTGAAACGCAATTAAGCACCGATTTTCGCATTGTCCTTTAATCTGCTGATAATCTGATGGATGTATGTTTGATCCCGGAGGGCATTTCTTCTCCCCGGTCATGGGGGTGATTGGGATCCAAAAAATCCTGAACGACTGCAGTTTATTTGAACCCCTCTGTCTACATCAGGGCATCATTTATGCAATACACTGCACAGCGTGCAGTCGGAATACAACCATCCGACAAGTCATTGTCGCAGATGTTCAATACTACATACAGCTGAATAGTTACGTATTGACAAAGTCTCTATGAATCTTTATCCTACGCCTTCTGTGTTTGTAAATCCATCTTTTCTCGTAAAGACCCCTGTCGGTTTCTTTTCATCAGCTGCTTTCCTGAACGGAATACTGTTGATTACAAAGCCATTTTCATGAAAGAAACTGTTTCTTTTTGCGGAAAATAATTCTGTCCTTATTGTTTTTGGGAGACTGATGATGGGCGAAATTCATTTTAATTCCTTATCTTTGCAGGTAGAATCCCTTGTTTACGGAAAGGGAAGCAATCGTGTTACCATTTTTCAATCGACTTGACCCTATGCGGAAGTATGTGGCAGTCGGAAGCAAAATATTAAGAACCTACATGAAACAAAAGAGACTTTTCGTTACTTTCGCCGTGGGCTTGTGTACACTTACGGCAGCCCAGGCGCAGGACAGCGAATTCGACTTAGGCAGCCAGCGTTCGGAAGTACAGCTGGTAAATCCTGTTCCCGGCAAGAAGATGGACCATCACGGACTTGTCATCAATCCTACACCACGTTACATGAAGCTGACGGGAGAGAAGACGGTGGACATCAGCGGCGGCATCCGGACAGTCGTCCCGAAGCATGACAGTGAAAGGCCTTACGACGACGACCTTGACTTCCTGCCTCTTCTGAACGTCCGCTCTCCGCATTACAAGCAAGGCTTTCCTTTGCGGGCGGCCTATGGCAAGATGCCGTCGGTCAATGGTGTGGAGAATGTTCCAGGCGCCTATATACTGCAGATAACTCCGAGTGGAATCGATATCAGCGGCTTTGACGATACAGGTGTCTTCTATGCCATACAGACCTTGCGCCAGATCATGGAGAACCCGTCGGTGGAAGGTGGAAAGAAACTTCCCTGTATAAAGATAATGGACGCACCGGTATTCCCTTACCGCGGCGTGGTCGAGGGCTTTTACGGTACGCCCTGGTCGCACGCCGTACGCCTGTCATTGATCGACTTCTACGGCAGGTACAAGCTCAACACCTATATCTACGGCCCGAAGGACGACCCTTATCACAGTTCGCCCAACTGGCGTCTGCCTTATCCCGAACGCGAACAAAAGAACATCAAAGAACTTGTTGACGCTTGTAAACGGAATCGTGTAGATTTCGTTTGGGCCATCCATCCGGGCAAGGATATCAAGTGGAACGAGGAAGACTATCAGAACCTTGTCCGTAAGTTCGACCTCATGTATGCTGACGGTGTGCGTTCGTTCGCCATCTTCTTCGATGATATTGAGGGCGAAGGAACCAATCCTGACAGGCAGGTCGAGCTGTTGAACCGATTGACCAAGGAGTTTGTAAAGGCGAAGGGCGACGTTTCTCCGCTGATTATCTGCCCTACCGATTATTCCAGACTGTGGGCGAAACCGGGTGAAGACGGACCGTTGAGCATCTATGGAAGGACGCTCGACCCCTCTGTCCGGGTATTCTGGACGGGTGATGTCGTGTGCAGTGACGTGACGAAGGGCACGCTCGACTGGGTGGACAGCCGTATCAAGCGGCCTGCTCTCTTCTGGTGGAACTACGCCGTTACCGACTATGTGCGCAATCTTATCCTGCAGGGTCCGGTCTACGGACTGGACACCTCGCTCACGGACAGGGATATGTGCGGACTTGTCAGCAACCCGATGGAACACGGAGAGGCCTCGAAGCTCTCGCTTTACAGCGTGGCCGATTACACGTGGAATCCGAAGGACTACAACCCGATTGACAGCTGGGAACGTGGCCTGGAGGTGATGATGCCCCGTGCAAAGGAGGCTTACCGCACGTTCGCCATCCATTCGGCCGATACGGAGACAGGCTACCGCCGCGACGAGTCATGGGAGACCGAGACCTTCCGGCTTGCTGATTACACAAAGGAGAAGCGTGACCGGCTTTATGAAGAGTTCGAACGTGTCGCAAAGGCCCCTGCCGAAATCGAGGCAGGCTGCACCGATACATTGCTTATCAAGGAGCTTCGTCCGTGGCTGACGGAGTTCGGCAAGCTCGGCGAGCGTGGCAGGAAGGCCATCGAACTGATGGACCTTTACCGATCGGGAGACGCTGCCGCCTTCTGGAAGGCGTATGTGCAGAACCGCATGACGCCCGCCGAGGAAAAAGCGTACGAGGCACACAAGTCGGGAACCATGAAGCTGCAGCCGTTCTATGCGTGTGCCATGGCCGACCTCGCCGATGCGTTCTACGAGCAGCAGTCGGGCGAAAAGGCCTTTACGCTGCACGGAATCGGAACTTACAGGAGTCTTGCGACGACACAGAGCCGTCTGATGCTTGACGGCGACAGCACTACGTTCTATACCTCCGGAGAGAGCCAGAAGGCGGGTGACTGGATGGGTGTCGCCCTTCCCGAGGCAATGGCGGTGCGCGAGGTACACATCCTGCAGGGCAGGAATTCCAAGGACGACTGCGACTTCTACGACCATGCTGCGCTGGAGTGTTCCGTTGACGGAAAGACATGGCAGCCGCTTCTTTCAGATATGCGTAACCGGTATGATGTTCTGTGGAAGGCCGTCGAACCGGTAGAGATGCGCTATATCCGTCTCCGCAGGCTCGATTCCGAACGTACCAACTGGGCTTCCATACGTTCGTTCGTGGTGACTCCTGCGGCCGGGGCTTCCCTTGCTTTCGGCGGGGATGCCGCTGCATCAGACGGTGTTCTTCTGGCCTTCGACCATCGGCCCTGTACGGCCTTCAAGAACACGGGCGCTGTCTCGTTCGAGGTGCCGCACGGTACGACCTCGTACACTTTCCTCCTTTCATTGCCCGAAGGAGGAAGCGTCAGCCTGCGTCAGTACGACAGACGCAACCGCCTGAAGGCGGAGACAAGTTACAGTGAGCCGTTCTTTACGGCAGCCGTCGCAAAGGGTGCGGCCCGTATCGAGCTGGTCGGGAAGTCTGAGGTGTACGAGATCATTCCAAAGAGAAAGTAAGCGGCTGTGCCGGTCGGAAAGACCGGCAGGCAGGCTTCGCTTTTGGAGAAAACGACAAAACGAGCAATGGGGACAGAGGCTTGGTGCCGGTTCCTGTTGCTCGTTTTATGTGTCGCCTGTTTCCGGGAAAGGGCGGGTGGTGGCGGATGACCGTTTGGTGGTCTTTACTCAAGTTTCGGATTTAGTGAGTCTGTGCGTTTGCTCTAAGCGTCTCCGGTCTTTTGTTGTTCTCAATGCTCTGTATCATCAGATTGCCTGATTCTGCACAGGTTATTTCAGTTACGGCTTCTGTTATGACGGCCCGTATTTTCGACCATGGTCAACTCGTGTATCTCCATATATATGTCCTCGAAGATTCCGACGATGTTGTCATGGCCATGCGCCTTATTGACTGATGTAAGCTGGTTGTAGCGTATGGTGACAAATGAGACATGGATGATATGGTCGGAAAAACGACTGCTTAGGATAAATCCGAAGCTTGGGTCATGCGGAAAACGTAGGTTCTTCCGTTAAATGCGTAGATGCTTTTCATATGGCTTTAACGGAAGAACCGAAGTGATTGATGAAACAAAAACATGGCCAAGACCGTCAACTGTCTATCCTATCATCAGCCTCCGAGTCAAAGACCTTTTCATTTTAATACGTTGAAAAGACAGATAAGATTTTGAAAAACCATTACATGATTTCAAACAAATCATCTGTAAATGTAAAGAACACGTGCAAAAAGGGAGTTTGTAACCAGCAGTCAATCAATCGGTTGTCAAGTCGTTTGTAAAAGGTGCCTGATTGGACTTCAAAAGGGCGTTGGTAACACGCTAAAGGAGCACCTGCCGCAGGTCAATCAGGCATCTTTTAGAAGCCAGAAGAGCATGTGTCAGCTTTGCACTGCACAAAATTATTTACAAATACCGATGATCTGAGAATAAGTTGTTTGTAGATGACGGAAAGACAGGCTGACGGACAGGCATCGTATCAATTTTTCTTTTCTGCCTTTTATCCTGTAGTTTACCCTCTTTTGTAAGAACCATCCGTTTTGGGAAAGTCATACTATGCAAGTACACAAGCCCTTTATTCTATTCCCATCTATCCATTTAACGGAAGAACCAAAACGTAAGTAATCCTGATGTGTCTCTGCACCGAGTGTCCTTGCGTGGCAGCTGGATGCAGCCGCTTTTCTGACTGATGGTCTTTTGGTGGTGCTCAATGAAAAACAACAGTTTTTATTTTGCGTTTTGAGGATTTTACTATATATTTGCAAAATAAACAAAAAACAAAAACCGAATGTCATTTACAGAACATTGTAACGAGATTTTCAATCAGGCAATCCGTGATTACCATGTCACGGACAATGTAGATACACCTATCAGTAATCCTTATGACAGAGATTCCATTGAGAACCGGCTCTACCTGAAGTGCTGGATTGATACTGTCCAGTGGCATTTCGAGGACCTCATCCGCGACCCGCACATCGACCCTGAGAATGGAATGAGCCTGAAACACCGCATCGACCGGTCCAATCAGGACAGGACGGATCTTGTCGAGCAGATTGATTCCTACTTCCGCCAGCTTTATTCTGATGTGACACCGCTGCCTGAAGCCACCATCAACACGGAAAGTCCGGCATGGGCAGTTGACCGGCTGTCAATCCTCGCACTGAAAATCTACCACATGAAGGAGCAGACCGAACGTACGGATGCGCCGGCCGAGCACATCGAGAAATGCAGGTCGAAACTGAACATCCTCCTCGAACAGCAGAAGGACCTCGGCCTCGCCATCGATCAGCTGCTTGATGACATCCAGCACGGACGGAAGTACATGAAAGTGTACCGGCAGATGAAGATGTACAACGATCCTGCGACAAATCCGATACTTTATAATAACAAGAAGAAGTAAGCCCAAGCCTCACCCCCAACCCCTCTCCGAATGGAGAGGGGAGTAATCACCGATGAGGGGTCTTGTCAGGGGACAAGTCGGGCAAAATCATCACCGCTTGTCATCGCCCATTACCGCTTATCACCGCCCATCATCGCCTACAGCCTCTTGTCACCGCCTATCATCCTATGAAGACCCCGCACCTCCTTATCATCCGTTTCTCGGCCATGGGCGATGTCGCCATGACAGTTCCCATCGTCTACTCGCTTGCGAGACAGTATCCCAATGTGAGGATCAGCGTGCTCTCCCGTCCTTTCGCACAGCCTTTCTTCCAGGATCTTGCACCGAACGTATGCTTCATGGCGGCTGACCTGAAAGGAGAGTACAAAGGACTCATGGGGCTCAACAGACTTTACCGCCGTCTGGTGGCCAAACAGCCTACTGCGGTGGCCGATTTCCATAATGTCCTGCGCACACGTTACCTGCGCCTGCGCTTCCTTCTTGGCGGCTACCCTGTGGCACATATCAACAAGCACAAGAAAGGGAAAAGGCAGCTGTGCCGGAAAGAGAACAAGGTGTTCGCCCAGCAGCCCACCTCCTTCCGCAACTATGCGGATGTGCTCGGACAGCTGGGCTATCCTGTCAAACCCGATTTCAAGAGCATCTTCCCGCAGGAAGGCGGCGACCTCCGGAATCTCCCTAATATAATAGGTGTAAAACGGCCTGATGAATGCTGGATCGGCATCGCACCCTTCGCTGCCCATGCCGGCAAGATGTATCCGCAGGAGAAGATGGGAAAGGCCATCTCTCTGCTCACAAAACAGCATCCTTCCTGGCGCATCTTCCTCTTCGGCGGTGGCAGACAGGAAATTGAAGTGCTGAACGGCTGGGCAGCGCAATATCCACAGTGCCTCTGTGTCGCCAGTGTCTTGAAAGGGCTTGACAAAGAACTCATCCTCATGAGCCACCTCGACACCATGCTCTCCATGGACAGTGCCAACATGCATCTGGCCTCCCTCACCGGTACGAGGGTCGTAAGCGTATGGGGGGCAACACACCCTTACTGCGGATTCATGGGATGGAACCAGAAGGCGGAGGATGCCGTGCAGATTACCACCCTGCCCTGCCGTCCCTGTTCCGTCTTCGGCAACAGACCCTGCCATCGTGGCGACTTCGCCTGTATGAACAATATCCTGCCTGAAGAAATCGTACAACGCATCGAAGCAGGATTGCTGTCGGGACAGAAGACCAGAAGATGATAAATCACAAAGAGTTACAGAGAACTTAAACAAGTGACACCGAAAATATGAAACAAACGGCACTCCTTTTCGTCTTTTTCCTTACCCTCCTGTCCTCCTGCTGTAACAAGACTTGTCAAAAGCCAGCAGACAGTAATCCATTAGACGGCTTGGTTCTCGTTGATACCACACAGATGAAGTCGGCCTTTCTGGGCTGTATCCATCGTTTTATCAAGCAACATCCAAGGGACAATGCGTTCATTCTTGAATCTGGATACGGATACGAAGACCATGGTGTTATAACAAATGGTGTCTATATCAACAATGATGTCTTTATAATCCACCCGGCTTATCATGATGCGTTTATGGGTGGAGAATGGTCTGTTGACGATATGTATCCTTCGCACTATTTCAGAATTGACGACCGCATCGTCTTTCTCTGCTCACGTGCAGATTCCTTTACAAAACAGGAGAAATGCAGGAAAGCCTATCATCAGATAGTGCCCGACAGCCTGCGTGTGCGCTATGATGACTTGGCCTTTATCCTTGTTGAACATAAAGGAAACAAGGCTGTTTTGCTGTCAGGTGATGAAATAAGAAAGCGAAAGATCAGCCCTATCAGTGCTTTTAGGGAAGTCGTCAAATTCATGGCTCCAAAGGTTGCCGATGAGGGATTAGGAAACGAATGACTTTATCAAGCGGTAGGATAAGGCGATTTTATGATACAGGCACGGTGGCTGTAAACACCGGAAGAGACAACTGTTTTTTATTACTTCCTTCCCGAATGTAATGTGCGACGTTGTGACCGGCCCTCTTTGAACACAGAACCATAAGTTGTTCTGATCACTCCTAATCCTATGATCAATATATCCATGTTTGTGTTTATTTTTGACAAAGGTAATTAATTATTTGGGCTTTCTTCCTTATTTTTGTAATTTTGTAAGTCTAAGGATAAAATAGGAAACAGACTTAATAAGGAAGTAAAAGATATGGCAAAGGACGACAAGGGACTGACCCCGATGATGAAGCAGTTCTTCTCGATGAAGGCACAGCACCCGGGTGCCCTGATGCTTTTCCGCTGCGGCGACTTCTACGAGACGTATGGTGAGGATGCCGTGGAATCGGCAAAGATACTCGGTATCACCCTTACACGTCGTAACAACGGAGGAAACTGCGATTCGATAGAGATGGCCGGGTTTCCGCATCATGCCCTCGATACTTATCTGCCAAAACTCATCCGTGCCGGAAAGCGAGTGGCCATCTGCGACCAGCTGGAAGATCCGAAGAAGAAACGCGAGGCCATCAAAGGGAAAAAAGGACTTTCGGCAATGGACAAGATGGTGAAGCGCGGCATCACCGAACTTGTCACGCCCGGCGTTGCCATGAGTGATAATGTGCTGAATTACAAGGAGAACAACTTTCTTGCTGCGGTGCATTTCGGCAAAGGGTCTTGTGGGGTGAGTTTCTTGGATATATCTACCGGTGAGTTCCTGACGGGCGAAGGCACCTTTGATTATGTCGAGAAGCTGCTGGGCAACTTCCAACCCAAGGAAGTACTCTTCGACCGTGCGAAGAAACAGGACTTTGAACGCTATTTCGGCACACGGCTCTGCACGTTCGAAATGGACGACTGGGTGTTTACCGACCAGACAGCTCGCCAGAAGCTCCTGAAGCATTTCGGCACGAAGAACCTCAAGGGATTCGGCGTCGACCACCTGCATAACGGCGTTGTTGCAGCAGGCGCCATCCTGCAGTATCTGGAGATAACACAGCATACCCACATCAACCACATCACTTCGCTGGCACGTATTGAAGAAGACAAGTACGTGCGGATGGACCGCTTTACCATCCGCTCCCTGGAACTGATTGCACCGATGAACGAAGACGGGGCATCACTTCTGGATGTCATCGACAATACCGTCACGCCGATGGGCGGACGTATGCTGCGCCGCTGGATGGTCTTTCCGCTGAAGGATGCAAAACCCATCAATGAGCGGCTGGACGTAGTGGACTATCTTTTCCGTGAGCCGGATTTCCGCGAATGCATCGATGAGCAGTTCCACCGCATCGGCGACCTGGAGCGTATCATCTCAAAGGTAGCTGTCGGCCGGGTGTCACCCCGTGAGGTAGTGCAGCTGAAGAACGCCCTCATGGCCATCCAGCCAGTGAAGACAGCCTGTCTTTATGCAAAGAGCGAGACGCTGAAAAGGATCGGCGAACAGCTGAACCTCTGCGAGTCCCTGCGTGACAGAATAGAAAAGGAGATACAACCCGACCCGCCGCAGCTGGCGGCGAAAGGCAACGTGATAGCACCGGGGTATGACCGGCAGCTCGACGAGCTGCGCTCTATCCGTGACAACGGCAAGCAGTATCTGCTGGAGATTCAGGAGAAAGAGGCAGAACAGACGGGTATCACCTCGCTGAAGATAGGATTCAACAACGTTTTCGGCTATTACTTGGAGGTACGCAATACGTTCAAGGACAAGGTGCCGGAGGATTGGATCCGCAAACAGACACTGGCGCAGGCAGAGCGTTACATCACACCCGAACTCAAGGAGTACGAGGAAAAGATACTGGGTGCTGACGAGAAGATACTGTCGATGGAGGGGCAGCTTTTCATGGAACTGATACAGGATATGCAGGAGTTCATTCCGCAGATACAGATCAACGCCAACCTCATTGCCCATCTTGACTGTCTGCTTTCGTTCATGAAGGTGTCGCAGCAGCAGCGGTATGTACGCCCGGTGGTAGACGGTTCGGAGGTATTGGACATTAAGCAGGGTCGCCACCCGGTGATTGAGACACAGCTTCCGATAGGCGAACAGTACGTGCCTAACGATGTACTGCTTGATACGGAACACCAGCAGATCATGATGATAACGGGCCCGAACATGGCGGGTAAGTCGGCACTGCTGCGGCAGACGGCACTCATCGTGCTCCTGGCGCAGATAGGCTGCTTCGTCCCGGCCGAACGGGCACGCATCGGGATGGTGGACAAAATCTTCACACGTGTGGGGGCTTCGGACAACATCTCACTGGGGGAGTCGACTTTCATGGTGGAGATGACAGAGGCCTCGAACATCCTTAACAACGTCACTCCACGCTCGCTGGTCCTCTTCGACGAACTGGGACGCGGCACAAGTACCTACGACGGCATCAGCATTGCATGGGCCATCGTGGAGTATCTGCACGAACATCCACGTGCACAGGCACGTACCCTCTTCGCCACGCACTACCATGAACTGAACGAGATGGAGAAAAGCTTCCCACGCATCAGGAACTTCAACGTCTCTGTAAAGGAAGTCGACGGCAAGATCATCTTCCTCCGCAAGCTGGAACCGGGCGGCAGCGAGCATTCCTTCGGTATTCATGTCGCCGAGATAGCGGGCATGCCACGCTCCATTGTCAAGCGTGCGAACGTCATTCTCAAGGAGCTTGAAACGGATAATGCGCAGGTGGGGGGTGTCGGCAAGGCTGCCGTTGAGCGGCTTGACCAGAGCAGGGAAGGCGTGCAGCTCTCCTTCTTCCAGCTCGACGATCCTGTCCTCACGCAGATCCGTGACGAGATTCTCGGTCTGGATGTCAACAACCTTACGCCTGTTGAAGCCCTCAACAAGCTGAATGACATTAAGAAAATACTGAAAGGCCAGTAACTAAATATCTGCCAATTCTTGCAAGTTCTTCAAAAACTTGCAAGAATTGGCAAGAAACAGGATGAATAAGAACAGGATAAAAAATACTTATTCGAGTCCTGTTTTAGAATCAAACAGTTCACCTTTGACGTAGCTGGACTTTACTTTATTGACAGGTATTTTCTTCAAAAACTGCTGTGTAACAAGCCCGTCAAGGTCTGATTTTGCTGTTGTATGGCTGACGGAAAAGCGGTTTTCCACTTCTTTTACGGTCATTACTGTCTTCGGATTATCACGAAACAGAGACAAAATTATAGCTTGTCGCTCATTGATGGAACCTAATTGAAGCAGACTGATGCTGGTTTGCCGCTGGTATATTTTGCGTTGGATATAATCCTGTAGCTTTTTGAAGGCAAGTGAAAGTACCTTTAGATGATAAGTTACGAAATAACCCAAGTCGTAATCATCAGCCTCAACGTATAGGTAAGCCTTTTCATATTGTCGTTTTGAAGCATAGATGATACGTGAAATAGACAGGTACTCTGTCAACCAGTATCCATTCTTGAGCATATACCAATAGAACAATGCCCTTGCTGTTCTGCCGTTTCCGTCAACAAAGGGATGCAGATAAGCCAAGAGGAAGTGGATGATGATGGCTTTGATGATAGGATGAATGAATACATCCTTTGATTCATTGTTGGCAAAGTCACAGATTCTGTCAATGAAATCGGGTATCTCTGTGCAAGAGGGCGGGGTATGTACCACCTCGTTTGTAATACCATCAATAACGACAATCTCGTCGTTCTGACGGAACTGCCCTTCATTAGCACTGTCATTCAGAGTTCTTGCCGTCATCAGAGAATGGATCTTAAGCAGCAGCTCCATGCTCATGTCATCCCCCTTATGCTCTGCTATAAAACGTATGCCTTCATAGTTGTTGACTATCATCTGCTCTGATCTGTTATGGGGAGACATGCTCTTCCTCAGCATTTCCTTGGCAACTCTGCGGGTGGTGGCTGCACCTTCCATCTGACTGGATGATATAGCTTCTTCCATCAATGAAGATATGAGATACCGCTCTCTGTCCTCTGAAGGAATAATAGCTGAATTTTCCCAGGAACCGCCAAAATTCATGTCGAAATAATGACATAGCTTTTGCATATTGTTAGTAATAGACAGTGTAAAAGGGTGATCCTCCCATATTCTAATCTGTTGCATGAGGCGGTTAAGTTTAGCAGCTGCCCAGAGGTGCTCAGCCGAAAGGTCGGACGGATGAGACTTGTATTTCACATCAGTCCAATACTGATAATCATCATTGATATTGCGTATCAATGAGGTAACGTCTGTCCGTGCAGATAGCTTCGTCGCCTTCTGTATAAGTTTACTGTCTAACCTGGGAGGTCGTTCTATCATCTTTCTTTTTTTGCAAATATAATACTTTTCGCTTGGAATGACCTGTTAAGGATGGAACTTTAACATAAATTCTTGCAAGTTTTTGAAGAACTTGCAAGAATTGGCAGGTATATGAAAAGTTGATTAAGTCTTATCCCATCAATATTTTCACAGCCACATATTACCGGTTCTCTGAATGAATAATTTCCCGGAAAACAAAATTACTGTCATTCCTGTCATCCGGCATAGGCTTATAAATATTTAGTATACTGCCAGTTGGTTGGGAATGTTAAAATGACAGCAAACATTCTTGATACTTACATTATGATAACGACTAAATTATAAAGAGCATTATAACTCCTGTCATTTACTTTTCCGGATTATAGCTGTCGTAGTCTATCGTGTTCAATACGATCCTATGTTTCTTCTTGTTGTACTTATCACTAAGGAAGTCCCTTTGCGGTTTATAGAATGGAGTCCACATACCTCCTATTCCGAGAATCGTATGAGAGACATCATCTGTGGTGATAGGCGTATGTCTGTTTGCTATCGCCTCGTCATAGATTCTCTTATGGAACCTTTTGTAGGAATCAGACATCCATATCATCAGCGGAACTCTGATCTGGTATCTTAGGTCTGGAGAAAGTGCTGCATTCCCATGTCCATTATAATCACGGAGTTCAAACACCTCCTCTCCATGATCCGAAAAGTAAATGAGAACGCTGTTGGTGTTCTTGAACTTATTGATGATTGATGCGATTACGAAGTCATTGTACAATGTAGCATTGTCATACTGGGCAATCAACATCTTCTGCTTTTCATTCCATCGCTTTCCATCATATTCTCGAGCTTGGAACTTATCCCACTTTTGGGGATAACGCTGCGTGTAAGTATAGTGCTGTCCCAGTAGATGGATAACATATAACGATGGGGCTTTCGATACCTTTATTGTTCGGATAAGCTCTTCATCATATGGATAGCCTGTTTTATTACGTTTTGTAAACATCATTTGCGACAGGACAGGATCTGACAGGAAATTTATACCTCCGACAAAATATTGGTTATCATAGCAATAGGTCAAGTATTTTCCATTTTTATAAACTGCGGGAAACAGTGGTGTCTTGTTGAAGCCGGTATGCAAAGAGTCTAAGGAGAAGACCGACTCCATGGCACCATGTGTATGGTCATCAACGGAGACAGCATTATCGAAAGCAATAAGATTTCCCTCCGCTTCCATGCGCTTTAAGTTCGGCGTTGTATTAAACTTATAACCGAATACCCCAGAATGATATATTGACGCCGATTCACCAATAAGGACTATTACATTTGGTCTATCCCTAAATGTCTGTGAAACAGGGATATGTCTACATACCGTATACAGTTGTTTGATTTCATCCAAGCGTTGCTTTGACACATGATAAGAATATGCTATACGCGTTACTGACGTATACTGTGGTATGGTAAAACCATTGTGGAACTTGGCATAGCTGACAACCATGAAACCCCATCCAATAAATCCTGTGACGGTCAGTATCGCAAAGAACCTGCATATTATTTTCTTGTTTGCGATAATGAATGACAAGAAAAGCAATATGCCATGGAGCAGAAATACCCCGACAACACCTGCTGACAAGAGTCCGAAGGAGATGTATGTCTGAAGAAATTCTTTTGTTTCCTTTGAAGTTGTTTCTCTTAAAATATCCAGCTTATCCTGATTGAATGTAGTCTGGAAGTTGAAAATACAGAAATAGTCCGTCAGAATCAGCAGAGAGTAAACAGTCACTATGACTATCAGATACAGTCTTCCCAACAGTCTTCTTCTACGCAGAAAGCTGAATAATAACGTTTCCAGAAAAGCCATAGAACCCGACAGGCACACCATCAGCAATAAGGCCATGAACGGATGGTACGTATAGGCATATGCACCATTTGAAATAAGGTTGAGCAGGAAAAGATAGGTGAAAGACTTCTCTCCGAACAGGTTGAGAAATGAGGACAGCAGCTTCCTTTGCTGTATACAGGAAACCTTTAAAGTTTGCAGGGTCATAAACCAATGCTTCTGCCAGCCCCCAAAGCAGTTTATGGGTTAATATATAAAAAGCGTGGGAACTATTGAATGTTATTCTGCACGAAGCTCTGGACTGCTTATCACCAATAACAAACAATAGCCCACGCTTAAAGATATATCAATCCTTTATATGAGGATATAATAAATCTATGCGTGAGCATATTGCCTACTACCCCTGGTGATTGTAATTGTCCAGATTACGTGCAGAGGATAATATCATACGCTCTTCCCAAAAGACAGATCTCTAATATACAGGTTCTTGGGAAACCTGTTCATATCAATCCATTTGCAAAGATAATCTTTTCCTTCCAAACAGACAAACGGAAAAGATAAGAATTTTGCATTGCATTACAAAATGAATCTCTACTTTGCGCGCTGAGATTCCGTATCACGGTTGTCATGGTAGGTGCGGTGAACCTGCCTGCCGCCGAATGACCATGCAGCACGGAATCCGATATACCGGGAATGATTGTCAAATCGGTTCGTGTTGGTGTACTCCTGGTAGAATATGGTGTTCCGGTTGATATTCTGATGGAAGGGATCGCCAATGGTAAGACTCATTTTCAAGCGGTCGTCCAGACAGCTGTACTTAAGGCTCATCCGCAGGTAAGCATGAGGATCACTTTGAGTCTGTGCAAAATATTCCCGGAACCAGTGCCGATAGTTGATCTCGGCAATGAGCGTCTTCTGCCGGTTGAGCAGGAACGAGAGCGAACCTTCAGCCCGCCTGCCCCATCCGTTTATCTGTAGCATGTCTGTCTGATAATCGGAATGGGAATCATAGTAATATACTTCTCCTCCTATGTTAAGGTTCATCCATGCCAGCACATTGCGGTTATAATTGGCATAGACACCCGTCTTTTCATGGCGCAGGCCGTCATAGGGACCGGTTACCTGACTTCCGTTTTCGAGGAATGTGGTTCTCCAGCCTGTCTCCCCTTTTCCATGACTGCTGTAGAGGACGGCATAAAGTCCTTTCCCATTGCTATAGTTTATCTCCATGTTGCGGGTATAGGCAGCTGCGAGATAAGGGTTTCCTGTCATGTAATCAGTGGTGGATGTATAGATACGGAAAGGATTGAGGTCGTTGAAATCGGGTCGTTCTATCCCCCAGTTGGCAGCAAATGCCAGATTCTGATTCCCTTTCAATTGCCAGTTCAGGTGCAGCGTGGGATAGAAGCGTCCGTAATGACTGCGGCTGATCTGTCCCTGTGTGAGCTGGTTGCTTTCCGTCCATGTATGTTCGTAGCGTAATCCGGCCTGCACCTGAAGCTTTTCCGTGAGCTGTTTCTTTACCGATAGATAGGCTGCAAGGGTTCGCTCTTTGTACAGGAATTCATTGCTTTCGGCCGCATTGTACTTCCACTGTCCGTTGGCAAAGTTCTCCAGCATCAGACTTGTCTTGTTGCGGATGGCAGAGAAAGATGTCCCTGTCTCCATATAGAGATGCTTGAAAGGCAGGGAAAAATCAAGTTTCAAGGCGTTTATCTGGTATTTTGCCTTGCTTTCATTGCGCAGCGATTCGGTCATCCCGTTTGTTACCGACACGTTCTCGCTTTGCGTGGGGGCATTGCTGTTGAAGATGTTATAGTTCAGGCTGACAGTCTTCTCTAATGAATCGAGTCTGTATTCTGCATACAGTGTCGTACTTACGTTGTCGTTCCAGACAGCCGGGGCATGAGCTGTCGTAAATGTCGTGTCCTTGTTGATTGAAACAAACGTGTGCCGGGGAGAGGTGTGGTCGGCATAGACTGATGCCATAACACCCAGTTCCAACCGTCGGGTGGCATGATATTTCACGATGGCATCTGCATTATACGACGGCCAGGGGGCTATGATCCGCTTTCTTGTACTGCGCTGATGACCGTCTTTGAAGTCATAGACACAGTAAGACTCGTTGATTACTTTATCCAAAGACATTCCCAGACCTGTGGACAGCTCAAGTTTCCTGCCGGCATAGTTGAGGTTTATATCCTGGAAATACCGCCCACGGTACTGCCGCTGCACCTCCTCGCTGATACTCCCACTCCACCCTTTCGACTGGTCACGCTTCATGACAATGTTGATGTATCCCGCATTGGCTTCTGCCTTATACTTTGCCGGTGGAATGGTTATTACCTCTATACGCTCAATATCTTCCGCCTTCAGGCTGCGGAGCTTTGCCTTGACAGCATCGGCAGTCATTTCAAGGATATGCCCGTCAAGCATGATGTGGGTACTGCCCTTGCCTACGATGCTGACGATCTCGTCGCTGACAGTCAGCATCGGTACACGTCCCATCACTTCTATACCGTTCATCCCCTTGGAGAAAGGGTCATTGCCGACAAGATATTGCAGACGGTCAACATCATTTTTGATAACCCGACGCATACCTTTTACTGTCACAGCCTTCAGCCTGTATGCATCTGGCTTCATACGGACGGTACCGATATTGCCGACATTGACCAGCTTACAGTAAGTAGCGAATCCAACGAAAGAAACCCGCAGCAAGACCTTCCGCTGACTGCAGGGGATGACAAAATCGCCTCCGTTATTGGTCACTCCGCCATTGATGAAGCCGGAATCCGATGGATTCAACAAAGCTACATTGGCAAACGGTACAGGCTGGCTGTGCTGATCAACAACGTGTCCGATGACTTTTGCTGGTGATTTCTGCGTACACTCTACGAAGATAATACTGTCACTGACGGTCATGCGCATGGGATAGAAGCCCAATACCTCCCGTACCGCTTCGGGAACGGTACGGTTACGTAGGTTCGCTGTGACTGTAAAGTCCTCTAATTCGTTATAGATGAAGTTGATTGTGTACCGCTGGCTAGCATTGTCAATGTCGGTCAGCACATACGGCAGAGGAGCCTTATTGTAGTTCCGGGTGATGCGCTGTGCCTGCACGCCACAGGCAATCAGCAGCAGTATGCCAAGAAAGAGATGCTTTCTCATAGTACTTTACTCTATGGTGATTGTACTGTCAGCCAAAGTCAGCTGTACTTTTTCAAAGCTGTTCAGTGTCTCTACTGCACGTTCTACGCTCTGGTCTCTGTTCCAAAGAAAGCGCAGGCGCAGCCGTCCCGCTTCGGGGTTACGACAGACTGTTCTTATCCCATAATAACCGGCTATCTCCTGGACAATGTCCTGCAACATGACATTATCAAACTGCCTGGAAGGAACCGTCTCCCCTGCCTCCTTTCCCGTTTCTTGCCGCCTGTTGTATGCAGAAGCTGTGCGAATTGAGTCTTTTCCCCGTAATGTTTCAGTATGGGCCATTTTGTCTGTGACCGCAACATCTGCATCCGTTGCCAACTGTTTTCTGCCACCTTTGACAATGCTGACCGCAGCCAAGGCAATTCCCGATACAGTGAGAACACCGATGACTGCTGCTGCAATCTGTCTGTTATAATGGTGTACAGGTCTGGAAGTAGACTTCTTTTCCATCAGCTTGTGCCATTCCTCTTCTATGACCTCATCTGTCAGTTTATCGGAAGCCCGTCCGTACTCGTATGCACTGGCAGCGTCTGACAGGAGCTGATAGGTCTGCCGCAACTCGTCATCACGCAACAGTTCGTTCAGCTGTTCGTCAGTATATCGGTCAGGATGCTCTGTCATGTCAAGCAGCCTTTCCATCCGTCCGTAACTATCTTTCTTCATTTCTGGTTGGGGTTAAATTGTTCTTTCATTTTCCTGATCGCCTTTGCCAAGTGCTTGTAGACGGCGGCTTCACTGATGCCGGTCTGTTCTGCAATGGCTTTATAGGACAGTCGCTTGTCAAAGCGCAGGCGGAAGACAGTGCGGGTCTGTGATGTCAGCCTGCTGTCTGCAAAGGCCAATAATGCCATGTAGCGATCCGTCCGGTGCTGTATGAGCGATAAGTCATGCTCGGTTTCTGTTGTCAACAGCTTATTGACACGCTCCCTCATCTGTTTCTGTCGGATGATGTCCAGGCACTGGTTGCGCACGCTTGCAAGCAGATAGCTGTCTGTTCCTTTCTCTGGCAGGCGGGCATTGCCACGGAACAGCCGTGCAAACACTTCGCTCACGGCGTCTTTTGCCTCATCAGCATCATGCAGCATTGCCACTGCCAGCCTGAACATTGCACCGTAGTGCATTCGGAACAGGTGTTCAATGGTTTCTTCTTTCGACATAGATATCTATTCGTTTTTTTTCTGTTCTTACTCTTATAACGAATGAAGATGGATTTCCCCAACCCCTTGATGTCGTAAATTGTCTTTAAAGTGGAATTTATGTGTTCTGGGACAGGATAAAAGTTTGAAGACAGCGTAGCAAAGTGAACGGCAATGGTCTGTTCCTTTGGTACGCTGTCTTTTGTCAGGTCATAAAAAAGGACTTGCTTTTTTCAGTTCGTCTTCAAATGCCGTGCAACCCATACCACCCATGTGTCAACATTGTCTTTGAGTGTGTCGGGAAGTGGAATAAGTATCTTTACATCCGGTCGGATGCCAGGCTTTCTGTTTTTTATCTGCAGGGCGAAGTCCTCATCGACACAGGTGGGGTAATAGCAGGTAATCCCGCTGTGTGGGAGTTGGAAAGGGGTTACATTACCCGACAGGTTGGCTCCGCTGGTGTTGTCCTGCCCATATATTTTCCCACGGTTGCAATAATCTTTAGTAAAACGGACTAATGTTTCTCCGGAACTTGCTGTTCTGTTATCGACAAGGATTGCAACTTTGATGAACTTGCTTGGTAAGAAAGTTATCTCCTCATCGTTTTCTTCTTCGTTTAAGGGTATAAACTGTGACTTTGATATCTTCGCTTTTTCAGCGAGGGTTATGTTCCCTTGTTTCATCAGTACATCTATGTTCGCAGGACTGCATCTGAATAATACTTCCCAACTCTTGGTAGGTTTATGATCTGCAAGTATTTCAAAGAAAGGTTCCCAGATTGCATCATTCCCGCCTGTATTGCCTCGGATGTCCAGGATCAGGTAGGGACAGTTTATTTTTTTAAATGCCTGCGCCACACTGTCAACCCATGCAAAGGTGGGATTCTGCCCGCCACAGGAGGGTATTCTTACCAGATACGTATCCGAATCAACCCTACAGGCAAGTGGCTGTGGATCATATTCCATTTTCTCCTTGTATTGGGTATGCACCTTTCGGTCGTATTCCCGCCAGAATTTATGCCGGTCAACAATAAAATGCGTGTCGAATTGAGAAAAGAACCAGAACACATAATCACAGGTTGCGGTCTCTATATCTTGTCCTCTCAGCAGGTTCTTTCTGACGGCCTTTTTATGTTTTCTATATTCCTTGCCGTACATTTCGTTGATGTATGGGAAAGTGGCAAGATTGGCTTCTGTAAACCGTGTGAGATATTGATAGTCCTGCAGATGACTGCTTATGCTGTCAGGTCGCGCTGCGGATGCCGTCAGTGTCCAGGATAAAGCCAAGCAGGCAAAGGACAGTTTTAAGTTCATAAAGGGAATCTTTTTGTGTTGTCAGATCATGCTCATTGTCCTTGAGGAAAAGCCTCCCGTTCATCCGGCAGACCGCATCGGTCTTTGGCGGTACGGCTCTTTCACGCTGCAGGCTGACCCCATCCCGCCCACCGTCCGGTCGGCAGTAAGCGTGCGGACACCCGGCACGCATGGTGTTCACCATCGACACGATCGGTGACGGTATCAGCATGCCGGAAGCACGCCGGGAGGTAGGGAACAGGCGGGTGTTATTTCGTGTACAGCACCTGTATCACAGTCTGCCCGACCGCCTGCAACGTGTTTTTATCGATGTGCTCCATCGTGTCGTTGACGGTATGCCATGTCGGCCCGAAAGAACTCTGCTGGCAGTCAGGATAATAAGGAATAATGTCTATGGTGGGGATGCCGCTGTTCTGGTTTACGGGGACATGATCGTCGGTGACCATTCCTCCCACGGCATCGGGGAAGTACGAACCGCATCCGGCGGACCTGGCCGCTTCCCACACGCGGCTGACGATGTCCGGTGCGAACTGCAGCGACATGCCCTCCCGGTAGAACTGTGCGCCTTCGCCTCCTACCATATCCAGCAGGATGCCGAACTCCGGCTTGGGGCCGGCGGGAAGGTTCTTCGAGAAGTATTGTGCGCCCAACGCCCACGAGTCGCCCGTGTCCTGGTAGCCTGTCTCCCACTGTGGCACGCCCCAGTCTTCTGCATCGAAGCAGACGAAGTCCACGCCCATGGCAAACTTCTTGTCGGTCTGCAGCAGGCGGGCTATCTCGAGCATGACGGCCACGCCGCTGGCACCGTCGTTGGCTGCCATGACCGGTTTCCTGTGGTTGGTGGAGTCCGGGTCGTTGTCGGCCCATGGGCGGCTGTCCCAGTGTGCACAGAGGAGGATGCGTTTCTTTTCTTTCGGATTGAAGCGGGCGATGATGTTCGTCGACTTCAGTACGGTACCGTCGTAGCCTTTCAGATCGGCGTTCTGCTCCTGCACCTCACAGCCGAATTGCTTGAACTTGCCGACGATCCATTTCCGGCAGGCTTCGTGTGCGGCGGAGTTCATCGTGCGGGGACCGAACTGGCATTGCACTGCCGTGTAGGAGTAGGCCGAATCGGCATCAAATCTGGGACCGGCAGGTTTCGCGGTGGCGGCGGTGTCGGTTGTATTGCTGTTGTTGTTTGTTTTCCCCTTGCAGCTGTAGGCCGCAGTTGTCAGGGAGGCTGCCAGCAGACAGCTGATAAGGAGTTTCATTTTTGCTTTCATTGTTTTCTGAAATAAGTGATGACGGAAGCCCTTGCCGGCCCCTGTCTGCAAGGAGAGACGGTCCGGACGCCTGCCGGGAGAGCGTCGATGGCGGAGCGGCAGCGTCACTTCCTCACGCTCTGCACCTTTGCCATGACGCGCAGCCAGTTGCCGCCCCATATCTTTTCGATGTCACGCTCGCTGTATTTGCGGCGGAGAAGGTGGAGAGTGAAGTTGATCATCTCGCTGGCATCGGCCATTCCGCGCACGGTACCGTCGCCGTCGAAGTCGGTGCCTACGCCCACATGATCGATTCCCATTATGCTGATGGCGTGTTCCAGATGGGCGATCGCATCCATGACCGTGGCTTCCCCGTCTTTCTTCAGGAAGCCCTTGTACAGCGTTATGTGGGCTACACCGCCTTTCTTCGCCAGTGCACGCATCTGCTCGTCCGTCAGGTTACGGGGCACGTCGCAGAGCGCCTTGCTGTTGGAGTGGCTGCATACGATCGGCATCGGACTGATGTCGAGCGCATCGTAAAAGCTCTTTTCGCCGCCGTGGCTCAGGTCCACCATGATGCCGTTCCGGTTCATTTCCCGGATGACCTCCTCGCCGAATTTGCTCACGCCGCCATGGGTGTTGCATCCCCGTGCGGAATCGCAGATGTCGTTGTCGCCGTTGTGGCACAGGGTGATATACACCACCCCCCGCTGGGCAAAGTGTTTCACGTTCTCGACCCTGTGCTCCAGGGCGAGGCCGTTCTCGATGGCGAACATGATGCTCTTGCGCCCTTTCCGCTTGTCTTCGTAAAGGTCGGACGGTGTCCGTGCGATGCTGATGTAACGCTGGTTCTGCTTGACGATTTCCTCTATTTTGTCGAAGATGAGGTCGGCATAGACCGCCGGTGACAGATGGTCGAGCGTGTCGATGAGATTCGGGTTGTAATGTTTCAGTCCCTCCACGTCGATCTTCGAGGAGAAGGTCTCGCCGATCTTCGGTTGGGGAAGATAGGCCGCCATGGTCACCGCATCCTGCCGTCCCTCAGTCATCTTGTGGAGGTCGTAGAGAATGCGTGGGTCACGCTGGTCGAACCGGACGCCCTGCGGGAAAAACATCGGTGTGTCGCAGTGTGTGTCAAGCGTGAGTACACGTCGGTGAAGCTGTTTGGCAAGGTAGAAGTTGGCAGCCTGTGTGACCAGCCAGTGGAAGAGTTTTCCTCCTTCTTCCCCCATCCATTCGGGATGCCACTGTACGCCCATGACCAGTTTGAACTCCGTGCTCTCGATGCCTTCCACGACACCGTCCGGCGAGAGTGCCGTGATGCGGAACCGCTTTCCCGGCTCTTTCACCGCCTGATGGTGGAAGGTGTTGACCATGATGTGTTCCTCCTTGTAGAGGGCGTACAGCATGGAGGGTTTCCTGAGGGCGACGCTGTGGGTCGCCTCCCCCCGGTCGGCATCCTGCGAATGTTTCAGGGTCGCCGCATGATAGGTGGTGTCGGTCCTGTCCTTCGCCGGTTTCTTTCCGGGTGTCTCGTCCGTGCGGATATAATCTTCGTAAATATCCTGCTGCACGGTTCCTCCCAGGGCGACCGCCAGGGTCTGGATACCCCGGCAGATGCCGAGGATAGGTATCTGGCGGTTGAAGGCCAGGCGGGTCAGCATGAGTTCGGGGAGGTCGCGCTCGGCGTTGATGTTGTGCAGTCGGGTAGACGGCTCCTCACCTGCCCAGAGCGGATTGATGTCTCCCCCGCCCGTGAGGAGCAGACCGTCAAGATGTGCCAGCGTGTTCACGAGCACATCCTTGTCGGCTACCGGCGGGATGAGGACCGGCGTTCCGCCCGCCGCCGCCACTTGCTTGTAGTAGGCGTCCCTCAGCGTGGCGTCGATGTCCGAGAAGTTCGTCGTGATGCCGATTACAGGCTGGTGTTTTGCTTCGGGGAATGTCGCATACACCTTGTCGAGATGCGACTGGAGATCATATTTCATGCTGGTTGGTTTTGAAAGGCCGCACTGTCATTGAAGGCCTGTTCTTGAAATTCAACGTTGGTCTGTCGCCGGCAGGGGTGTTGTCAACTCTTTGTGTCATTTTGCTTTATGCGGTGTCTTCCGCTTTCGCATTCAGCCGCACGGTCCGCTGTGTCCTTTCAGGAAGGAGGCTGCGTCTGCCTGCTGAAAGGGCGAAGACGCATCAGAGGTGTTTCTTGGAATCTGCCTGAAGAGAGGCGGATGAGGGTTACAGCTGGTCCTCGTCGATAGGTACTTCACGCTTGATGCTCTGCTCAAGCGAGATGAGCGTCTCGGTCGAGACGACTCCCGAGATGCCTTGCAGCTGGTTGTTGAGCAGATCCATCAGCTGTTCGTTGTCCTTGGCATACAGCTTTACGAGCATGGTGTAAGGGCCGGTCGTGAAGTGACATTCAACAACCTCTCTGATGGCACTGATGCGTTCGACCACCTTTTTGTACATGGAGCCGCGTTCCAGATTGAGGCCTACATACGTGCAGGTGGTGTACCCCAGGCTCTTGGGGTTGACATCGAATCCGCTGCCGGTAATGACCCCGTTCTCCATGAGGTGCTGCACCCGCTGGTGGATGGCTGCACGCGAGACGCCGCATTGGGCAGCCACATCCTTGAAAGGCATTCGGGCGTTCTGTGAGAGGATGCCCAGGATCTTCTTATCCAATCGATCGACTTTTTCCATATTCTGAAGTTGAAATATTTAATTTGTGATGTAGTTCGGAACTTGTTTTGCGTGCAAGCAAAAGTAGGGAATAAATATGGAACAGACAACAAAATGACATAAAAAATGCGCCGCAGGGGCGCATTTCGTTTCTATTGGAAGACGGATGGGGTGTTTCACCGTCCACGGTCTTACTTTTTCACATTTTTTCTGACGGTCTTTGCCGGGAGTTTCTTCGCCGGAACCGGCTTTGCAGGCTCTGCTTGCCTGACCTCCTTGTCTGCTGCCGGCTCGATACCTTTCAGTTCAAGTGTGAAGATCAGCGTCGAGTAGGGAGCGATGTCCTTCCCGGCTCCCCGTGCCCCGTAGGCCAGCTGCTGGGGGATGACGATCTCCCACTTGGAACCGACAGGCATCATCTGCAGCGCTTCCGTCCAGCCTTTGATGAGGCCGTTGACGGCGAAGGTGTCAGACTCCACTCCGTGGCGGGCCGTCGCATCGAACACTTTTCCGTCGATGGTCTTTCCTTCGTAGGCCACCTGTACACGGTCCGTTTCCTTCGGAACGGCTCCGTCGCCTTTCCTGATGATGCGGTACTGGAGACCGTCGGGCAGCGTGACAACACCCTCTTTCTTTCCGTTCTCCGTCAGATAAGCCTCGTTCTTCGCCTTGGTCTCGGCTTCTTTCTGTGCTTTCAGCTCCACCTGTTTCTTTTCAAAGAATTTTTCCGCAGCTTCCTGTCCGAAGAGAACCGTGTCTTTCGACAGGGCGGCGACAAATCCCTGATAGAGCAGGTCGGGGTTGATGGGCGCCGATGTCCCCTCGAACTGGCTGCTCATGTTCGGCAGCATCGTCTTCTCCACCTGTGAGCAGATGACCAGCCCGGCGACGTAAGCTGCAAAAGCAGAGTCCTTGCGGCTCTCTATTCCCTTGCGCAGACCGCACAGGAAATCGGGCATCTGGGATTCCTTCACGCCGAACTGATTGGCCAGGTACTTGTTCAGCCCCCGGGTCATTGCCATACCTGCCGCATAGCTTAAGGAGTCGGAAGCGGTCTTCAGTTCCACCGGAGCGGTTCTGCACGGCTGCATGCACTCTGTCTGCTGTTTCTCTTTCTTGTCTTTCTTCCTGTTCTGGGCACTTGCCGGGCTGAGGGCAGAGCCTGCCGCGAAGAGCAGTGCCATTATGATTGCTTTCTTCATGATGAGGTGTTTTAAAGATAGGATGATTCAAAGGAGGGTCAGGCTTTGCACCCGACCCTCTTTTTCTGTTTTATGCCTTCGTTGGCGACCGTTTTACATACCCGGTTTCGCACCCGGCACTGCCGGCTGTTCCTGGGAAGCCTTCTCGATGCCGAGCAGTTCTACCGTGAACACAAGCGTGGAGAATGGCTTGATGGCCGGACTGGGCTGCTGCGAACCGTAACCTGCGCTGTAAGGAATGGTGATTTCCCACTTCGCACCCACCGGCATCTTGGTCAGAGCCTCGGTGAAACCAGGGATGACACCGCTGACAGGCATGGTCGCATTGTTACGGTGGTCGAATACCTTTCCTTCAATCGTCTTGCCGACATAATTGATCTTTACCACGTCCGTAGCCTTCGGCGCTGCACCGGAACCGGCTTTCAGTTCCTTGACCTGAACGCCCTGTCCGATGGTCTTCACGCCGGCCTTCTTTGCGTTGGCAGCCATGTAGGCGTCGCTCTTCTTCTTGTTGGCGCCAAATGTCTTCTCGGCAGCCTTCTGCTGGATGGACTTTGATGTATTCTGCTCGATGTTGCGGGCCTGCTCGACCGTCATCTTCTGGCCCTTGCCCTTTGCACTGGCAGCGAAGCCGGAGAGGAAGTTGTTCATCGAGATGGTTCTTGTAGAGTCTTCACCGAAGATCTGGCGGTTGATCTGCTGCTTGATGATCATGTTCATCTGCATGCCGACACCGATGCCGGCATTGTAGGCGGCACGCTTCTTGTCGTCAGCATTCTGTGCACCGTCGTTCATACCCTTGATGAACTCGTCGATGTAGGCGGTGTCGATCTGCATCTGCTGGAGATACTGTTTTGCGCTCTGTCCCTGGTCGATACCGAAGGCGTAGCTCAGAGAGTCGACGTCGGACTTCAGATCCTCCTTGGGAGTGGAATTACCGCAGGATGCGAATCCTGCTGCTACGATAGCCATGGCGGCTAATAGATAAGTTTTCTTCATTTATTTTTTGTTGTTAGTTTTTCTGAGGGGTAGTTGGGGGGCGGATAGGCGATAATAGGCGGTGATAGGCGGGAATGGGTGGTGATGGGTGATGAGGCTTATTATCGCCTGCCACCGCCTGCCATCGTTTATCGCCGCTTATCCCTGCCCGTTATCTTCACTTCACCTGAATCAGCTCAACATCGAATACAAGGGCGGCGAAAGGAGGAATCTGCGCTCCGGCACCCCGCTCTCCATAGGCAAGGCCGTAAGGGATGAAGAAGCGGTACTTGGCTCCCTCCTGCATCAGCTGTACACCTTCTGTCCAGCCGGCGATGACCTGATTCAGGCCGAATGTAGCCGGTTCCTTGCGCTTGTAAGAACTGTCGAAGACCGTCCCGTCAATCAGCGTACCCTCATAGTGGCATACCACCTGATCGGTTGCCGACGGTCTCTTGCCGTTCCCCTCCTTCAGAACCTGGTATTGCAGACCCGACGGCAGTGTGACGACTCCTTCCTTCTTGGCATTCTCTGCAAGGAAGGCCTCGCCTGCCGCCTTTGCGGCCTTGCCTGCTGCCGCCGCTGCCGCCTGCTGCTTCGTCTCCTGTTCACGGAAGAAGTTCTGTACGAGTGTCTGTGCTTCTGCGTTGTCAACCTTCAGTTCCGAACCCGAGATGACATCCTTGATAGCCTGTGCGAAGTCGTCAATATTCAGTTCTTGCGCCCCCATTCCGGCGAGCTGTGAACCGATACCGATGCCCAGTGCATAGCTTAATTTATCCATTACTGTCCTTGATATGATTACAATTGATGTGCAAAGATACGATTTTTAAGGTATAGTATGGCATCAATCGAATTAAAATAACTAAATTTGTCGAAGTGAAAGGCGCTTTAGGGTTTGAAGCAGCTGGGAGAGGCGGATGAACAGGACAGAGCGGACAGGGCTGTCCCCTGCCATCCCTTTGAAATGTACGGTGTCGGCTTTCTTTCCGTCTCCTCTGCCTCATCCGTCTCTTTCCAGGCCCTTCAGCTCCCCGAAACTCTAAAAACCAAGCAACATGAAGAAAATTGTATTCTTGACAGGTGCAGGAATGTCTGTGGAGAGTGGATTCAAGACCTTCCGAGGCAATGACGGACTGTGGGAGAACTATCCTGTCGAGCAGGTGGCCTCCCACGAGGGATGGGAAGCCAACCCGACGCTCGTCAACAACTTTTACAACAACCTCCGGAAAAAACTCTATGCGGCGGAGCCCAACGAGGGACACCGTCTCATCAAAGACCTTGAAAAGGATTATGACGTGAGCGTCATCACGCAGAATGTGGACAATCTCCACGAGAAAGCCGGTTCCTCAAAGGTCATCCATCTGCATGGAGAACTGACGAAGGTCTGCTCGAGCAATGCTCCTTACGACAGCCGTTACATACGGGAGCTGCCGCCCGAGGCCTGCGAGGTCGATCCCGGCGCACGTGCCGGCGACGGCAGTCTGCTCCGTCCTTTCATCGTCTTCTTCGGCGAAGCGGTGCCCATGATTGAGCCGGCAGCGGGAATAGCGGCGCAGGCCGACTTCTTCGTCATCATCGGTACGTCGCTGAACGTCTATCCAGCAGCGGGACTGGTGCAGTACACCCGCCCGGACATACCTGTCTACCTCATTGATCCCGACGATGTGCCGTCCGGCAGTCTGCGCCGTGTGACGCACATCAGGAAAGGGGCAAGCGAGGGTATGAAGGACCTGGTGAAGATACTGCGGACGGACGGCCGCCCCTGAAGTCATCGGGCATCGGATGATTCCCGACCGGTTGGGAATCCTGTTCCCAGCGGCCGGTACTCCTGTTCCCGACGGGCGGTACTCCTGTTCCCAGCATCCGGTACTCCGATACCCATTCGTCCGGGAGCATTGCTCCACCTGTACGAAGAAGCTTCCTGATGGAGTCATCTGATTCGCACCTTGTGCAGTCTGCCGGCACACAACACTTGCCTATGGGATTCCGGGAGGTTTGTCAGAGCCTTTCTTTCTCTGCATTTCCGGCTCCATGCCCCTTGTATCTTGACCGGGCAGCGTTGAAGTTGTAGCGAAGGGTGAGAGAGAAGTCGCGCGTGTCGTAGACCTTGTTCACGTCTGTACGTGTAAGGGCATCAAATGTGGTGAACTGCTGGCGCCATGTACCGAACACGTCATTGAGCTGCAGTTTGATGCTCCACGTATCTCTGCCGAACGATTTGTAGAGGCCGAGGTCATTTGTCCAGTAACTGCGGATGCGGGCATTGTCGCCATTGCCGGAAGTCCGGGCTGAGAAGTCTATGTTCAGCCACATATCCCAGGGAAGATGGACAGCGTTGTTGAAACGGAAGATGCCCAGCGGACGGTTGAGCCTCAACAGTTCTCCATGATGGGTCAGCTTGAAATCCTGTGCGGCAAAGCCTGCCATCCAGACAGGATGCCAGCAGCCGAAAAACGTGGGAGAATAGTTTGCGAAAGCACTGTAGGAACGGAAACGCGGCATATTCTGCATCTGCAGCAAAGTGGCTTCCGTGTTGCCAGGGTACGGTACGGTCTGCCACATGAAATAATTCTTGGTGGAAGTGTACGCTATTTCTACGGACAGGTCCTTCCACGCCGTCGACAGCGACAGATAGTCGCGGTAGATGGGACGGAGGTCGGGATTGCCTGATTCATAGGTGTAGCGGTCGATGTATTTCACGGCAGAACCGAGCTGATCGAAAGCGGGACGGGAGGTCTTGCGTGTATATGCGAGACGTGTCTTCACCTTTCCTATGGGGAAGGCGAGCGATGCCGTGGGAGCGAGGTTGTGACAGGTGCGGCTCTGCCCGGGCGAGTAAGTGCCGAAATGATAGTATCTGGAGTCAGTGTATTCCCACCGCAGACCGATATTGGCAGATACGGCTCCGAATGTCTGACTGGTTTCGGCGAAGAGGGCAGTGGTGGTCTCTTCGATGCGGTTGTCATTGCCGGCAATATAGACTGCATTCCCTGCATAACGATCGGTACGATGAATATGAGTGCCCTCTGTCCCTATTCTCACCTCGCCTTTCCACACAGGACGAGAAGCCGAGGCATTGCCGGCAAGGAGGTGGTTGCAGACATCGTTTGCAGTTGTAAAATCACGTCTTGGATTCACGGTGGACCGTTCGTGCTCGTTGGTATGGCGGTCATTCAGCTGCCACAGAGCATCCAAATTGACAGACAACTGCCATTTACCCGCAGTTCCCGTGTAGTAGGCACTCAGCAGATGCTGTCGACCATAGCGGCTGGAGGCAGAGCTGTTCTCAAGTTGTTCGGAGAAACTCCCGTCAATGTAGCGTGAGGTTTCTGTAGGACCGGACGATTCCGAAGGCTTGAATCTGAAATCATAGAACAACCCGAAATAGTGGGACTTATGGTTGTAATTCAGGCCGACCTTCCCCGAACAGACTGGAAACTTCGAGAAGTCCTTGCCCATGCTCCGCTGCTCAATGATTGCCGTGGGCAGATATTGTGTAGTACGGTTCTCTATGCGGGGACGCTCGCGGTAGTTCTCATAGTTCAGCATACCGGCAAGGTCGAAACCCTTTCGGCGGTAATTGAAGTCGGTCTGCTCGAAAAGATAGGCATAATGTTTGACCCCAGTCGTCGTCCTGTCGTTGAAAGAGAATCCTTCTCCCATGGGAGCTACTGTTGTAATACGAATGACGGCATTCGCTGTCGAGGCATACCTTGCACCGGGGGAAGTCACGACCTCTATGTTCCTGATCTCTGAAGAAGAGAGTCGGGTAAGCTCCGACTGGTCGCGCACCTGGCGGTTGTTGATGTAGATGAGAGGCGGTCCTTTGCCGAGCACTTCTATGTCTGAACCTGACCTGGAAACAAACGGCATCTTCCCGATCAGTTCGAGAGCCGAACCTGTATGCGACAGATAGGTGCCAGAAATATCCACCTGTATACCGTCATTCTTGAACTTCACCATCCGTCGGTTTCCTTTCACGACAACCTCGTTTAACTGCTGGTCTACCGGATTCAGGACGACAACGCCAAGGTCTCCGGCAGGATTACGGATCATACAGTCTTTATATCCGATAAAGGAAATGCGAAGTACCGTCGGCTGGTCTGAGTCCGTTACATCAAGCGAGAAACTTCCGTTCTCTTCAGTGACCGTCCCGGTAAGGACTGTGGAATCCTTTCCTGACAGCAGGGTTACGGTTGCGAACTCAACCGGTGTGCCCGTTCCGTCTTTCACGGTCCCTCGAATATAAGGAGTCTGGGCGGAAAGCGACAGAGCGGAAAGACATTGCAGCACTGCAAGCAGCAGTCCTTTTGCCAGACGGCGGTTATCTGACGGCATTCTTCTTTTCATTGCGGATGGATTATGACCCATTTTCCCTTGGACAGACACGACATGTATCTTGGGTATTCATTATGTGAGGCGGTCCGACGCTTTTATGACAGAACCCCTGACAGCCGACAAATTTATGAAAAAAAAGGAAAAAGCATCATCTTTCCATAAAAAAAGATGTGGTTATGCTTAAAACACACTGACAGGCGGATCGATTGTCCCGTTTTTTTCGTATATTTGCGTTCTGTAAAACCAAGAATCTCTGTTATGGAACAACTCCTCCACTACGTATGGAAACACAAAATGTTTCCGCTGACGGGGCTCAAGACCACTGACGGACAGGAGGTGGAAGTCATTGATCCCGGACTGCATAACCGCAATGCAGGTCCCGATTTCTTCAATGCGAAAGTGAAGATCGGCGGAACGTTGTGGGTGGGCAATGTAGAGATACACGACCGTGCGTCCGACTGGTTCCTGCACCGGCACGACCGCGATCCGCACTATAACAACATCATCCTGCACGTGGCAGAGTCCGTTGACGTGGATGTCAAGACAAAACAAGGCGATTATCCGCCACAGATGCGGCTGCAGGTTCCTGCATCCGTCAGGGAACATTACGAAGAACTGCTTACGACGGAGGCCTACCCGCCCTGCTACCGCATCATTCCTGACCTCTCACGTCTGATGGTTCACTCGTGGATGAGCGCCTTGCAGACGGAACGGCTGGAACAGAAAACGGAGGCGATCGCCCAGCGGGTGAAAGACTGCGACGGATCTTGGGAAGCCGCTTACTTCGTCACTCTTGCACGCAACTACGGCTTCGGCATCAACGGCGATGCTTTTGAAACATGGGCAAAGCTGATTCCATTGCAGAACATAGCCCATCATCGGGACAATCTGCTGCAGATTGAAGCCTTCTTTCTGGGTCAGGCAGGATTACTGGAAACGGCTGCCCTGCCGGAACGCTATCAGCAGAAAGCACGGCAGGACGGCTACTTCACGCAGCTGGAAAGCGAGTACCGGTATCTGGCGCATAAGTTCGGACTGAGGCACATGGATGCCGGGCTGTGGCGGTTTCTCCGTCTCCGGCCGCAGAACTTCCCGCACATCCGCATCGCGCAGCTCGCCCGGCTTTACTGTGAACAGCGGGCGGGACTGTCACAGCTGCTGGAGTGTGAGACGGTAAGACAGGTGCAGGAACTGCTGGCTACGCAGGTGACGACCTACTGGGAGACGCACTATGTCTTTGGTGAAGAGAGTGCAAGGAGCGAGAAACGGCTGTCGTCGGCATCGCTGAACCTGCTGACCATCAACACGGTCGTCCCCGTCCTTTTCGCCTACGGCAGGCACAAGGATTCCGGAAGGCTGTGCGGACGTGCCTTCGACTTCCTTGAAGCGTTGAAAGCGGAGGACAATCACATCGTGAGGATGTGGAGGAAAGTAGGCTTGACAGTTGAGACGGCAGGTGACTCACAGGCGCTCATACAGCTGAAAAAGGAGTACTGCGACCAGAAGGAATGCCTGCGCTGCCGGATCGGATACGAATATCTGAAAGGCAGCTCCGCTGCCCGGTGTAGCTGAAAGAAAGTCCCGCCATCCGGTGGCAGGGGACATTCTGCTGACAAGACGGATTAAACTGATGAGACAGACAGGTCTGACAAACTTCTTTTAATTAATAAATTATGGAACAAAAGAAATACATCTTCGAGACAAGAATGGAAGTCCGCGACTATGAGTGTGACATCCAAGGGATAGTAAACAATGCCAATTATCTGCACTACACCGAGCACACCCGTCACCGGTTCCTGCGGTCGTTAGGTGTCAGCTTCGCCGATTTGCACGAGAAAGGTGTCGATGCCGTCGTCGCACGGATGCAGCTTACCTATAAGGTGCCGCTGACCTGTGACGACGAGATCATCTCACGCATGGGATTGAAGAAGCAGGGGCTCCGCTGGGTGTTCAACCACGACCTCTTCCGTGCCAGCGACGAACAGCTCTGTTTCCATGCCGATGTCGACCTTGTGACGCTTATCAACGGCAGACTGGGCAACAGCAAGGAATATGACGAAGCGTTCGCCGCAGTACTGTAGGAAGGTGAAAAACTCATCGCTTATCACCGCTTATCATCGCCTATCACCACCTATCATCGCCTATCACCACCTATCATCGCCTATCACCACCTATCATCGCTTATCATCGCCTACCCCCAACACTCCCAGCCATGGAATCCCTTAACGCCATCCTGCTGACCCGACTGACCCGCTTCCACCTCGCCGAACTGGCAGAACTATACAGGCGGGCAGGTTCGGCTACTGCCGTCATAGAACACAGACGGGACATCAGGGACATCCTCCCTGATGCCTCCGCACACCTCGTTGAGGCGCTGAAAGACATCGACCGTCTCAGAGACCGGGCTGAACAGGAGCTGGAATACGACCGGCAGCATGGCATCCAGCCCATCTGCATGAACGACGAACACTATCCGCAACGGCTCAGGGAGTGTCCCGATGCCCCTGTCCTGCTCTATTATCTCGGCAACGCCGACCTCAACAGCCGTCACGTCATCAGTATTGTAGGCACTCGCCACTGCACCACCTACGGACAAGATATCATCCGTTCGTTCGTCAGGGAACTGAAGACGCTCTGCCCAGATGTTCTCATCTTCAGCGGACTGGCATACGGCGTAGACATCCATGCACACCGGGCGGCTCTGCAGAACGGCTTTGACACCATCGGTGTACTGGCGCACGGGCTTGACGACCTCTATCCCCGCACACACCGTCAGACGGCTGCACAGATGATGAAGCAAGGCGGACTGCTGACGGAATACATGACGCACACACAGCCCATAGCCCGCAACTTCGTGCAGCGGAACCGCATCGTCGCCGGATGTTCGGATGCCACCCTTCTCGTAGAGTCGGCTTCCAAGGGCGGCGGACTCATCACCTGCAGCATTGCACGCAGCTACGGACGGGAGGTATTCGCCTTCCCCGGTTCCGTACATTCAGACTACAGCGAGGGATGCAACAACCTTATCCGGGACAACGGGGCGGCACTCGTCACCTCTGCCACCGACCTGGTGAAAGCGATGGGATGGGAAGAGGACAGGAAGCTGGCGCAGGCACAGCAGAAGGGCATTGAACGTACTCTGTTCCCGCATCTGTCGCCAGAAGAAAATGCTGTCGTCCATGTGCTCCGGCAGAACAACGACCTGCAGATCAATCTCCTGTCCGTCCGGACAGGCATTCCCATCTCACGGCTCACGGGCGTTCTCTTCACCCTGGAGATGAAAGGGGTCATCAGGGCGATGGCAGGCGGATGTTATCATCTGCTGGCATAGCCTTGCAGACCCTTGCTCACACATTCGGAATCTGGTCACGAGAGGCCTTCGTCTTCTTCCTGTACGCCGTGGGCGAACAGCCGAGAGCACGCCGGCAGAACTTCGAGAAGAAGCTGAGATCCGGGAAGCCAAGGTCTTTGCAGATTTCCTTCACACTCCGGTCAGAGTTCGTCAGACAGTAGCGTACATCCTGTTCTGTGTACTCCCTGATCCATTTCATGGCCGTCTTACCCGACAGACCCTTACAGACTTTTGTGAGATAGCCTGGCGAAACACAAAGTTCCTGGGCATGAGTATCGACAGGCTGGTGTTTGACGTGACGCATGGAGAGCAGCTCGAGAAACTGCTGGAACAGCACCTTGCGCTGCCCTTCTACGGATGTTTCGCCTGTCGGAACAACTACCGTCATCAGTTCAAGATAGTCGAAGAGAATACTGCGGAGAATACTCCGGACAACCTCCCGGTTGTAGCGGCGGCCAGTCTGGGCAAGTTTGAATGCCAACAGACTCGTATATCCCTCGGACTGCCTCCGGCTCTCCTCGTCTGTCCTGATATGATTGCTCTTGTTCACATAGACCGCCCTGTTCCATTCATCAATATGACAGCCCAGCAGATTCCGGACCGTATCGGCATTCAGAACAGCAAGATCGCAGCCGACCACCTGGCAGAAAGTGCTAAGGGAGGTGCCTATGAAGCACAGGCGAAGAAGACCGCTGAAGGTATGCGCAAACAATATAGCGGCAGCATGATGAGCGATCCGAAAATCGTTGCCAGAGCCATCAGCCGTGCAGCCAACACCCGCCGACCGAAAGCCCGTTACCTCATCGGTTTCGGTGCCAAGCCCCTCGTCTTCCTGCACACCCTCCTGCCTGCACGCTGGTTCGACTGGTTCATGATGCACGCAAGTTAAGGCCGGCCATTGCTGTCCGGCAAAGCCTAAGCAGCCTGTATTGCCATGTGTGGTGTCCCTGGGCACAGGCGGTTTCCTGTTGTTGTCGGGGGCGGCAAGTCCTGCTTCCATCCGATAAGTCCCGCTGGCTTTTGGCGGAACAGCGTTTCCTTCACTCCCGGTTGCTTTCTTTCCGGCATCCGGTTGCAGGCGTGCGAACGCCCGACACGGCCGGTGTTAGCCGACAATACCATCGGTGACGGGCACCGGTACACCGGCAGAAGGTGGGAAGTCGGGTGCATCCTGCCACTGTCCAGCCTGCCGCAAGAGGCTGACGAGCGGCTTATGCTGACGAGAACTGCTTAACGGCGGCAAGACCAGACAGGCGATGTGCCAGCTGGTAACGGACGCTCGTCATCTTGGGATTAAAAACGGATTACCATACTGGCAGGAATCTGTCTCCACGGTGATGCGGTGACAGACGTCACATGGAATGCAAACGAAAAGGGCTTCGTTTTCTCATCAAGGCAAGAGAAAACGGAGCTTTTTTCATGTCCATGTCCGCACGGACCGGACTGCGGAAAGGGAGGAAGAGGCGGCTGGGACGTGTCCGGAAAGCCCCGGGACACATTGCCCGGACAAGTCCGCCTCGCCCGGAGGGGCATCTAAAATAGGAGGAACAGAGGCTGGCTGCCGGCAATTCCGCATCATACCGGCACACGTGCGGCAGTATGTACGGCCTTCGCCCGCCTGCACCATCACATCTCCTTCAGCAGAGCAAGCGCCTTGTTCTCATTCTCCTCCATGATTTCACGTTCACCGGGTCCTTTGTCGTTGATGCCGCAGAGATGGAGAATGCCGTGGATGATGACCCGGTTCAGTTCGTCTTCATAGGACTTGTGGAAGAGTTCGGCATTGCTTCGCACCGTGTCGAGCGAGATGACGAGGTCGCCGTTGAGCACATTCCCCTCGTCATAGTCGAAGGTGATGATGTCTGTGTAATAGTCGTGTCCCAGGTACTCGTTGTTTATCTCGAGAATCTTCTCGTCGCCGACGAACATATAGCCGATTTCCCCGATCTCCCGGCCGTAGGTGGCGGCAACCGCCTTGATCCACCGGGAAGTATCACGTTTCCTGATTTTCGGCATCTTCACGCCTTCTGCATTGTATGTTATCATCTGTCTTTGTTGTTTTTGTGGAGCGGCCCTGTGAGAGCCTCCTGTAGCTTTGAGTCTTGCCGGTCAATATCCCTCTGGCAGAAACCCGGTTATATCCTGTCCGAAGTGCCTCAGTTCTCTGACCATGCTGGAGCTGATGCTTTCCAGCTGCGGATCGGCATAGAGGAGAATGGTCTCGATGCCGCCCAGCCGGCGGTTTATGTCAGCCTGTTCACGCTCGTATTCGAAGTCTTTCATGCTGCGTACGCCCTTGATGATATATCCGGCTCTTTCGCGGCGGGCGAAGTCGACGGTCAGGTCGCTGTACGCCTTCACCTCTACCTTCGGATTGCCGGCATAGAGGCGTGCGATGCGCTCCGTCCGTTCTTCTGTATTGAGCATGTACTGCTTGCGGCCGTTGATGCCTACCCCGATGACAATCCTGTCGAAGAGCGGCAGTGAACGGCGTACGATGGCATCGTGTCCGATGGTGAACGGATCGAAACTTCCGACGAAAATTCCTGTTCTCATAAGCGGCTGAATGCTGTTTGTTTCTCCGGCGTCGACGGTCCGGCTGAAACCAGACGCTGGGTCTTCTTGTCTTCCGGGGCTGGCCGGAGCGGTTCCGGTCTGGTGCTGCGGACGGCTTTTCCGGATGCAGACCGTCTGCCTGCGGCATCCTGACAGCACCTGCCCTGTGCCCCTTCTTTCCGCTGCAAATATACTCCATTTCCAGAACATAGCCAAGAAAGCCGGTGGATTATTTCCCACCGGCTATCCCCTGTATGTCCTGCAACGATACGTTGCCGAGAATATTGATGATGCTGATTTCGTCCCGTTCCACGGACAGCAGGGCAAACTCGTTCTTGCCGTTGGGGTAGTGCCGTTCGTAGATGGTGGTGTGCTCTCTGCCGTCGTTGACCTGCATGACGACCGAGAACTTCTGCTTCCTGAAGATGGCGACGGCGGCATTCTGGATGGATGCGACCATCGACGGACGTTCGCAGGACAGGATCTGCAGCCGGTCGAGCCGCCGTGCGATCCTGCTGATGTCCCTGTTCCCGGCTTTCACCTGTCCCATCATCCGCATCATGTTGCGTGAGATGTAGACCGTGGTCACCCCTTCCGCATCGCCGTATCTGTCGAACAGCTCCTTTTGGGCGAACGCCGCCGTACAGGCGATCACCGCCATGCAGACCGTCAAAATGATTCTCTTCATAATCTAATCGCTTGTCTTTTTAGTGATGTCCTCCGTTGCTTTTATCCCCCTGTTGAGGGTCTTCGAGAATTTCATTAGAGCCCGTGAGGTCTCGGCATACGCATCCTTTGTATTCGCATACGTGTCCTGTCCGCTCTGCACGGGGGCATGCTCACGCTGATAGACAATGGCGGAGGCGGCGAAGAGGAGCAGGAAGGAGGCGGCAATGCCCACTATCCAGCGCAGGTTGCTGTGCCTTGCCGTGCGGAGCGTGCCCGTCTCTATCGTATTCCACTGGCTGACCTGCCGGCTGATCCGCCCCTCCAGCCCCTCCGGAACAGGGCACTCCTCCGGCTGAAGAGCCGTGAAGAACGCACGTTCCTCCTCCAGGACGGCATCTGTGTCGTCACCCCGGAAGCAGGAGAACAGCGTGCTCTCTTCTTCCTCCGTGGCCTGCCCGTCGTAATAGCGGTCGAGCAGACGCCTGATGTCTTCAGTCTTTGTCATGTCGTATGGTCTTTATCTGTTCTCTGATTTTCCTGCGGGCACGGCTGAGGATGCTCCTTATATTCACCTCCGTAAGCCCTGTTTCCCTGCTGATTTCTCCGAAGGAGCGTCCTTCCACGTCGCGCATCAGCATGATTCTGCCCTGCGGACCGGGCAGAGAGATGATCAGCTGCCTGATCAGGTTGTATTCGTCAGCGTCTTCCACCTGCCTGCCGACGTCCTGTGCGGACACCACCTGGAGATGTCCCACGTCTTTGTCCACCTCCGGGAGGCGGGCGGCCCTCAGCCTGTCATAGAACAGCCGGCGCAGTACGCTCACGCTGTATCCCTCGGGACTGTCGGGTCTCCCTATCCTGTCACGCTGTGTCCAGAGCCGCAGGAAGGTCTCCTGTACCAGATCCTCTGCACGCTGCACATTGCCTGTGAGCCTGTATGCCACGGAAAAGAGTTTACGGTGGCAGGGAAGGAAGAGACATTTGAATTCGGTTGCTTGCATGACCGGCGGAGATAGGAAGGACAGACGTTGGGGAAGCGGCAGGGAGAATGCCGAAGGGAGAAAGTGGGAACGGAAAAAGTGTTACAGATTGCACCTTTTCCGGATTCCCTTCTTTGTGTTCTGTTCTATCACATTGCCTACGTCGCCTGGCTTGATCTTTCCTTTGATCTGGACAATGCAGCCGTCGTCTTTGTCGGTAGAGAGGAGGAGAACCTCCCGGATGCAGCCTTTTCGCTCCTTGACATAGATACGGCAGGTCTCACCGCCCTCCTTGGTATAGATGACGGGGATGTAGCCCGCCGGCAGGAAAGTCTGGACGGTATTCCGGAAACGCTCCTTTACAGCCGGCATGCAGTCTTCCAGGCTGAGGATCCGGATGGAGGAAACGGCCTTGACGGTCTCGACATCCTCCGGACTCTCCCTGACGAACAGCCGTGCCAGGGACATTACAAGGCGGGGAATATGTACGTAGTCGGCATGCTTCTCGTGCCGGTATTGCTTGATCAGTCCCTCCACGTTCTGTGCAGAGGTGCCCAGTACACTGATGGACAGGGCCAGTAGGAAGAGGATTCGCTTCATCATGTTCACTCGTTTCAGTAAGGTTCTAAAATCATTTCCGACGGTCCTTTGCCTTTCAGGCGAGCAGGGCAGCCGGATGGCAAAAGTTCCGAAGAGCCGACAGTGTCTGCTGCCGGCAGACCGGCACGGGTATTACGGGACAGCCCTTAATGGGTCTCCAGCTCTACGATTTCGTCGATGTCAGCAGGATTGATGTGTCCGTTGATGCTGACAAGCGAGCAGTCGTCCTTGTCCATGGAGAAGATGACGAGGTTCTGAACCTCCTTCTCGTTGCCTTTTATCAGTATCCGGACTTTTTCTCCGTCGTCATTCGATTTGACCACAGGTTCGTATCCTTTTTTCTCCAGATTGCTGAACTGCCGGAAGAGAGCATCCTTCGTCTTCTGGCCGGCCTCCTCCAGCGTCAGGATCTGTATTCCGTCAATCCGGGCGGCGAGTGCTTCGGCCGTCTTGTCGTCAGCCGACTTCAGTCCCATCTTGATGAGACTTTTGGGCAGATTGAGGTAGGTGACGTTCTCCGAGTTCCTGAACTGTTTGAAGAGAGCCTCCACGCCGTCATCCTGCGATGCGCTGACAGATGCCGACGGGCGGGCCTGTACGTTACAGCCGCAAAGTAAGGTGGCGGCTGCGAAAGCCAAGGTGAAGATTTTCTTTTTCATGTCTCTGATATTGAAAAGGGTTCATACTTTGTTCCGCTTACATCTATAGAGACGGAAGAAAGGAGAACTTTGTGGCAGCGGATCGTGTGTTTTTTCAGAAAAACTTTTCCGCTTCCTCCGGGAAGAGGGAGCGGAGACCGATGGAGCCGGCGGCAGGTGCAGCCGGAGACGGCTCCGCCTAATCGAACAGGCCGGGCTGGAGGGAGTCGGCCTGGGCGTGGTTTCTCCCGAGGTGGGTGTAGGCAAGCCGGGTTGCCACGCGCCCTCGGGGCGTGCGTTTGATGAATCCCTCCATGATCAGGAAAGGCTCATAGACCTCCTCTACCGTACCGGAATCTTCTCCGATGGCGGTCGCGATGGTCGACACGCCCACCGGCCCGCCCCGGAACTTGTCGATGATGGTGAGGAGAATCTTGTTGTCAATCTCGTCCAGTCCGAACTTGTCGATGTTCAGCGACTGCAGGGAGAGACCGGCTATCTCGGGGGTGATGGTCCCGTTGCCCTTCACCTGGGCGAAGTCGCGCACACGGCGGAGCAGGGAGTTGCAGATACGCGGCGTGCCGCGCGAACGGCGTGCGATCTCGGCGGCGGCCTCGTCCACGATGGGGACTTTCAGCAGCTGCGCCGACCGCTTGATGATGCGTTGCAGGGTCTCCGGGTCGTAGTATTCCAGGTGGAGGTTGATGCCGAAACGGGCGCGCAGCGGAGCCGTGAGCAGTCCGCTCCGGGTGGTCGCCCCGACAAGGGTGAACGGATTGAGGTCGATCTGGATCGACCGTGCCGACGGCCCCTTGTCTATCATGATGTCGATACGGTAGTCCTCCATGGCAGAGTAGAGGTACTCCTCCACGACAGGGGAAAGCCGGTGGATCTCGTCGATGAAGAGCACGTCGTTCGGCTCAAGGGACGTGAGGATGCCCGCCAGGTCGCCCGGCTTGTCGAGCACCGGGCCGGAAGTGATCTTGAACCCCACGCCCAGTTCGTTGGCGATGATGTTGCTCAAGGTGGTCTTGCCCAGTCCAGGAGGCCCGTGCAGGAGTGTGTGGTCGAGCGGTTCGCCGCGGTACTTGGCGGCTTCGACGAACACGCTGAGGTTCTCGACGACCTTCTGCTGTCCGCTGAAGTCACGGAAGCGCAGCGGACGGAGGGCGTTCTCGAAATCCTTCTCGGCCGAGGTCAGTTTCTCTTCATGTATGTCAAAATCTTCTGGCATCTTTCTGATTGTTTTGCAAGGACGGCACAGGACCACGAAACCGTGTCAGAGCCGCGGCCTGTCCCTCCGCCGCGCAGGGGTGAGGGCGCCCGTCCGGCAGGATCGCCGCACGCAAACGGTGTCCGCTTGCGGAAGTGATGCAGCCGGGGCAAAGACAGCCCCCGCTTCCTGTTTGCCGAATATATCTTATTTTCTGCAAAGGTACTCTATTTTTCCTGTGCAAGTGCTTTGTTTCGGAAAATTTATCTAAATTTGCAGCGTGATTTCACTTATTCCTTAAATGTATGACTAACAAACTGAACAAGAAAGCTCTTTATCGGGAGATCTTAGACTATGTGATGATTGCCGTCGGCATGTTCTCCTATGCCATCGGCTGGATGATTTTCCTTCTTCCCAACCACATCGGCAACGGCGGCGTAGCGGGACTGGCCTCCATCCTGAAATGGGGGCAGAACATCCCTGTCAGCACCACATATTTCATACTGAACGCCATCCTGCTGGCCGTTGCGCTCAAGGTGCTGGGGCTGAAGTTCTGCATCCGTACCATCTACGGCGTGGTGGTGCTGACGGTCCTGACGAGGATTCTCGGGTCGGCCTTCCCGCATCCCATGCTCCTCCATGGGCAGCCTTTCATGGCAGCCATCATCGGTGCGTCGTTCTGCGGTGTAGGACTGGCGTTCGGTCTGTCGTACAACGGAAGCTCCGGCGGATCGGATATTGTGGCGGCCATCGTCAACAAGTACCGTGACATCTCGCTCGGTCGGGTCATTCTCCTGGTGGACATGACCATTGTGACAGGCAGCTACCTTGTCCTCCACAGCTGGGAGCAGGTCATCTACGGTTACGTGAACCTTATCATCACGTCCTTCGTGCTGGATCAGGTCATCAACTCCAGCCGCCGGTCGGTACAGTTCCTGATCATCTCCGAGCGGTACAGGGAAATCTGCGACATGATCTCACGGGACCAGCCCCACCGCACCAGTACGATCGTCGATGCGAAGGGCTATTATACAGGACATGAGATAAAACTCGTCATTGTCGTGACCCGGCAGCGGGAGGCATCCTACGTCTACCGGATGATCGACGACATCGACCCCGACGCCTTCGTCACACAGAGCCAGGTCATGGGCGTGTTCGGAAAAGGATTTGACAAGTTCAAAGTGAAAAAGAAATCGGCACATAAATCCCCGCAGGGCGAGGAACTGCCTTGTGACGAACACAGGTAACGGACAGAACCGGCTGGCACCTCTTTCGTGTCAGCCGGTTCTGTCTGATGGCGCGGCCGGCCGCTTTCTTCCCGACCGGTTGGGAATCGGAGTACCAGCCGTCGGGAATCGGAGTACCGGCCGTCGGGAACAGGATTCCCGGCCGGTTGGGAATACGGGTCTTCTGCGGTACCTGCAAAGATGGGAAAGCAGAACCGTAAACTTGCGTACACCTTATATAAAATACGTGAACATATTTTGTATTATGCCGCAAATCAGCTACCTTTGCAACGTTTTAATCCAGATTGATTATGAAAATAGCATTGATAGGCTACGGCAAGATGGGGCACATGATCGAGCAGATCGCCCGTGAGCGTGGCCACGAAATCGTGAGTATCATTGATATTGACAATATAGAAGACTTTGATTCTCCGGCGTTCGCTTCGGCGGATGTCGCCATCGAGTTTACCAATCCCACGGCCGCCTTCGGCAATTACAAGCGTGCCTTCGCACATAACGTGAAGGTCGTCAGCGGTTCGACGGGCTGGATGCAGGATCACAAGGCGGATGTCGAGAAGATGTGTACGGAAGGCGGACAGACGCTGTTCTGGGCGAGCAACTTCTCCATCGGCGTGGCGATCTTTTCGGCTGTCAACCGCTATCTGGCGAAGATCATGAACGGTTTTCCGCAGTATGACGTCAAGATGGAAGAGGTGCATCATGTCCATAAACTCGATGCGCCGTCGGGCACTGCCATCACCCTCGCAGAGGACATCATCGCCCGTCTTGACCGCAAGGACAAGTGGGTAAAAGGCTTCCAGCATGCTGCTGACGGTACGGAAACCGGCAGCAACGAAGCCGCTCCGGACGAGCTGCCCATCGCTTCCATCCGTCGCGGAGAAGTGCCGGGCATCCACAGCGTCAGCTACGATTCCGAGGCCGACAAGATCACCATTACCCACGATGCCCACAGCCGGAAGGGCTTTGCGCTCGGTGCGGTCCTGGCAGCTGAATACACCAAGGACCACTCCGGTCTGCTCACAACGAGCGACCTGTTCCGGTTCTGAAGTCCTGTCGCCGGTTCCGCCGTCAGCCCCTGTCGTCGCTGCCCGTCGCCTGGCTCCCGCATTTCCACCTCCTCATTTATATCCGCTTATCATCGGCTAAAGCCATTTCCAACATGATCGATAAAGAAAAAGCAGCCCTCAATCCCAAGAAACAGTGGGCCAAGTTTGTTAGTGTTCTCGTCCTCTACCTTCTCTTCCTCTTCTGGGTCAAGAGCTGGTGGGGACTGTTAGTCGTCCCTTTCATCTTCGATGTGTACATCACGAAGAAGATCCGCTGGCAGTGGTGGAAGGATGCTGAAGGACCCGTCCGTTTCGTGATGGGATGGGTGGATGCGCTGGTGTTCGCACTGGTGGCGGTCTACTTCATCAACCTCTTCTTCTTCCAGAACTACGTCATCCCGTCTTCATCCCTCGAGAAGTCGCTCCTCACAGGCGACTACCTCTTTGTGTCGAAGGTCAGCTACGGGCCGCGTATCCCCGAGACACCGCTGACCATGCCCTTGACCCAGCACACGCTCCCGCTCATCAATACGAAGAGCTACATCTCCTGGCCGCACTGGGACTACCGCCGGGTGAAGGGGCTGGGGAAGGTGCAGCTGAACGATATTGTCGTTTTCAACTTCCCTGCCGGTGATACGATCATGAGCGAACCGGCCTATCAGGGCAACGACTTCTATCACGATGCCTACACCATGGGAGAGGACTTCCTTGCCCAGCAGAACCCCGGCATCAACCTGTCGGCCATGACCACCCTCCAGCAGCGGGCCTTCTACGAAAAGGCGTATGCCACCGGCAGGGCCTATATCGTCAAGAACGCCGGGACTTACGGACCGTTGGACTGGCGGCCGACGGACCGACGCGAAAATTATGTGAAGCGTTGTGTCGGCCTGCCCGGGCAGACCCTGCAGATCCGGAACAGGATAGTCTATCTCGACGGAAAGGCCGACAAAGAGCCGGAGAAGGTGCAGTACACATACTTTATCAAGTTCAACAACATCACGGCGGCCGACCTCCTCGGCGAACGTTTCGACGACCTGCGGAAGGACTTCGAAATCAGTGCGGAGGACGTGCAGAGCCTCAGCCGCCTGCACGGCTATGATGTCGACCGGGGCTATGTGCTCAACAATGCCGTGCTCCTCCAGTATGACGGTTACATGCCGTTGACGAAACGTGCGGCCGCCGAACTTAAGCGAGAGGGGCTGGTGAAGTCGATGCGCCCGGTGACGGACAGGGACCTCTATGCAGGGCCTTACTATCCGCTCAACGCCTTCACGGGCTGGACGCGCGACAACTACGGACCGATATGGATTCCTGCCAAGGGCAAGTCCATCGTGCTTACTTTGCAGAACCTCCCTGTCTACGAGCGTTGCATCAAGGTGTATGAAAAGAACGACCTGCAGGTCAGGAACGGCCGGATCTACATCAACGGCAAGCCCGCCGGCAGCTATACTTTCAAGATGGACTACTACTGGATGATGGGCGACAACCGCCACAACTCTGCCGACAGCCGTTACTGGGGCTTTGTCCCGGAGGACCATATCGTGGGCAAGCCGCTGTTCATCTGGTGGTCGAGCGATCCTGACCGCAAGGGCTTCGGCGGTATCCGCTGGCACAGGCTGTTCAACTGGGTGGACAACATCAGATAGAGTAGCCTCCTCCCCCGGATCCCTCTGAAGGGAGGGGATGTGCGGATTACCATGGTCTGGTGAAGCCCTTGCGCATCCCCTCCTTTTGTTTCATTATCCTCTGAAATAAGACAGGGAAACCCTGTCTCCTTGATTTGGCAAAGTCTCCCCATGATAGATTCTGACAACCGCCACAACGGCAATCCTGCCTCCCCCCCCTCGGAAAAGTGCGGGGAGGCCCTGCTGTCTTCCGCCTATTTCGCCCCTATCCAGTGGTATCAGAAGCTGAACCGCTATGACACCTGCCTGATCGAGCAGCACGACCACTTCGTCAAGCAGACCTACCGCAACCGCTGCGTGATTGCGGCCGCCAACGGACCGCAGCCGCTCACGGTTCCTGTGGAGAGGTTCGAGGAACTGAAGTGTCCGATGAAGGATGTGCGTATCAGCGACCATGCCAACTGGCGGCACCAGCACTGGAATGCGTTGCAGTCGGCTTACGGTGAGAGTCCGTTCTTTGCGTATTACGAGGACGACATACGTCCCTTCTTTGAGCGGAAGTGGACTTTCCTCTATGATTTCAACTGGGAGATAACGCTCAAGGTGTGCGAACTCATCGACATAATGCCCTGTATGCGGCGTACAGATGGCTATGTGACGGCCGTTTCTGACGGGACAGATGATTTCAGGGAGGTGATTCGTCCAAAACATCCGGGTGCCGATCCGGACTTCGCACCGGTCCGTTATTATCAGGTCTACCAGCAGAAATTCGGCTTTCTCTCCAACCTCAGCATCCTCGACCTGCTGTTCAACGAGGGCAACGAGAGTGTGCTGTACCTGTAGGATGCCGTGCGTGGCTTTGTCTTCCGGCGGTTTTGTGCCCGTCGCCCACGGACGTGTTTCCCCGCTGTGACAAACAGACAATCCCCACGAGGACGAGTGCCCGTCTTCGTGGGGATTGTCTGTTCCGTAGGGGAAGCCGTCCTTCTCATTCTCTTCAGGCCTGTTCTGGAAGTCGCACGGAAGCCTGTCGCTGCCGGAAATGTTGCCGGCGTTTTGTGTCTTTTCGTCTTCAGGCGGATGTTCCGGTTTCGCTTTCTGTCGCGTCAGATGCCATGCTCCCTTCAAGAGGATCGCAGTATCTGAATCTGCCTGAAAGATGGAGATCCGTCCAAGACAGCCTTCCGGTCTGGACAGGAAAGCAGTGGATGGAAGAAACGGAACAACTTACTTCCTGTGCAGGAAGAAACGCACCAGCAGGAAGTTGACGGGGACACAGATGGCGAACATGGGAATCATCGCCAGCTGTTTGCTGATTCCCGTCCATAGGAAAAGATGAAGGAAGGCCGTCTGCAGGCCGTAGTTGATGATGTGTGAGAAGATGAATCCGGCTCCCCTCTTCGCCGTAGACTTCACCCGGAAGGTATAGCGTGTGGAAGCAATGTAGTTGAAGGTGAAGCTGAGTAGATAAGCGACCGTGTTGGCGGCCAGCGGCTGCAGCCAAAGGAGCATCAGCAGGTAAACAGCGTACTGGATGCCTGTCGCCAATGCGCCTACAAGCATGAAACGCACGATTTCATCGAGTTCCTTCCGGTGCTTTTTCTTCACTTTCCACATTCTGTCTCTCCGTTTCTGAAAGGTTTGTAAAATCCTCTGTCGGCGTATGCGAGCAGTTCTCTGTCGCCCCGGCTGTCGCCGAAAGCGGTCAGTCTGTAGTCCTTGCGGTGCGGATAGAGGGCTGTAAGCCGGTTGACTTTCTCCTGTCCATAGCAGTTGCGGGAGGTGAAACGCCCCGTGAGAAGTCCGTCGGCGATTTCTATCTGGGTCCCCAGGACCTGCACCTTTCCGCCGAATCCGTCGAAGAACGGACGTACCCAGTTGTCGATGCTCGCACTGATGACCACGACGGCCGTCTCCGGTTCGCCCAATATTCTTTTGACCGTCGCCACGCCTTCGGGGCGGAGCAGCTGTGGATTCTGCCGGGCAAAGGCAAGGCAGAGCCTGTCGAACACGCCGGCCTCCATCCCCTTGAAAAACCAGGAGAATACCTGCTGTTTCACCTTCCAGTTGGGATAGAGATGCAGCTTCATCAGGACGATCAGGGGGGAGAAGTACAGGAAACCGGCCGCCATCCGTATGCCGCCTTTGGCAAAGCGGATGAAGGCTGGCAGGGTGTCCTTGTCGGTCAGGGTCCCGTCGAAGTCGAAAGCGTAGATTCTTTTCATTTCTTGTCTGGCCGGCCGGCTCGGGGTGCCGTGCAGGGGGTGTCTTGCCGGGAACGGCTCTGGAAATCCCCCGCCGGGACACCGGTATGCGGAAGCCTGCCTAAATATTCTTGAGTACGTAGATGATAAAGAGGAAAGCCAGTCCGAAGGCCAGGACGGTACACTGCATGAACCGGTCGTGGAGCATCACCTTCGTAGGGTCGCCGCTCTTCTTGTCGACGACGGAAATCTGGATGTAACGGAGCAGTCCCACCAGGACGAAGACACTCGTCAGATAGAGATAGTCCGTATGGAAATTCTGAATCGTCTCGGGGCTTACCGTGTACATGATGTAGCATACCAGAGTGACACTTGCCGTGATCGTGATAGACTGGTTGATGAAAGTGAGGTTGTAGCGGATCGTGTTCTGGCGGGGAGCATGGCCCGTCTCGTTCATCCGAACGACATCGTCGCGCCGCTTGGCAAAGGAGAGGAAGAGCATCAGGAGGAAGGTCATCAGCACGATCCATCGGCTCAGACGGATGTCTGTGGCATAGCCTCCCGCAAGGATTCTGAGGACGAATCCGAATGCGACGATGCACACGTCTATGATGGCGTACCGCTTCAGCCTGAGGCAGTAGGCGATGTTCAGCAGCCAGTAGAAGAGAATCACGCTGGCGGTCTCAGTCTGATGTGAAGACAGCAGAAGGGTCGAAACCATCGACAGGGCGAACATCAGCGCCATCAGCAGATAGCCTTGCACGACGGTGATGGCTCCTGAAGCCATCGGACGGTGACACTTGACAGGATGCCGGCGGTCGTCTTCGACATCGACAATATCGTTGAGGCAGTAGATGGAGGAGGCCGCAAAGCTGAACGACAGCGCCGTGACAAGCGCCGCATAGACTGCCTCGGGCTGCAGCAGCGCCCCTCCGAAGAAGACCGGGAGGAGCACAACGAGATTCTTTATCCACTGGTGCGGGCGGATCAGACGGATGAGGTTTTTCATTTCATTCTATTCTCTATGGGAGTGATGAATCGTTCAAGCAAGGCGTGCAGCATCCACGCCAGGAAAATGGTGACAAGGGTCGTCACGAGGAATGTAGGCCAGTAGGACCAGCCGTTGCGCTCGACATACTCCAGTACGAAGTGGTCGTGGATGAGATACGCCTCCAGGCTTAATGTGCCGACAAGACGGAAGACTTTGTTCACGGTGTCGGGCAGCCGGCGGAAGATCCGGTTCAGCAGGAGGATGGTCGTGACCGTAAGGGGAATGTAGAGCATCCTCTCCAGAAAGAGGGGAAACTGTCCGTGCTTCACCTGTTCCAGGAAGATGCTGGAGGCGAGTGCCATGACGAACATCAGGCCGATCATCCAGATGGAAGCTCCGTCCATCGTCTCCTTCCGTTTCACCGCAGCCGCCATGTTGATGCCTATGAAGAAGATCGGGACACGGCTCCAGAAGATTTCCAGGTGGCCTACTGCCTCATGGACCGGGGTGACGTATTGTACGAGGATGCACCACATGATCATGGCTACCGGCAGCCAGCGGTAGATGGGATGACGGATGACGAGGCTCATATAGAACGGACTGACGGCATAGAGAAACAGGATGGCGGGAATGTACCAGAACGTCAGTTCGTCGTGCAGCCAGAAGTCCCAGTTGACAGTGATGTCGCCGATGAGGTCGATGAGGCTGGTGCTGTGTCCGCTATGTCCCGCAAAGCCGGCAGACAGATAATCGGGGATGTAGTACAGGGATGCCATGAGAAGCCATGCCGGATAGATACGCAGGAAGCGGCGCAGATAGAACCGGTGCAGGGACGGATTCCTCGTCCAGGAGAACCAGAGTCCCATGCCGCTTAGGAACAGGAAAATGTCAACCCCTATGTTGCCCATCCTCCGCAGGCCGAAGAAGATGTCCTCTCGCGGCAGTCCTACATGGAAGAGTATGACGAAGAGCATGGCTGCTCCCATCAGTTCGCTGCGGTAGCGGCTTATGTTGGCCAGTTCGATGTCTTTTATCTTCATATCTTTCCGCAATGGAATCGTATGATTTCACTTGAGTCCCGGGTTCGGGATCTTCTTCATCAGTTCCTTGAACAGCCATGCCAGACAGAGGGAGGCGAGGACATACAGCAGGAGTCCTGTCCAGTGATCTCCGCCCCGTGAGATGGGAATGAAGACCTTTCTCGTTATGGGGTGACAGACGAAGAGAGCCGCCGAGATGCTGCCTGTCCAGGAGAGGATGTGCATCAGCGGTGACCGTCGCCTGCTGGCGAAAGCTTCGAATCCTCCCAGCAGTTTCACGAAGCTGACGGAGGCGATGCAGACGGCCAGCGGTACGAGATACCACGACAGGGCATTGAAACTCATCAGCAGGACGGCGAGGGTGGAGACGAGGAATGCAGCCCCGTGGGTCGCCATGCTCCACGGCCGCATGTACCTCGCATAAAGCAGTCCTGCCCCGAAAGGCAGCATGGCACCTACGAAGTTATACCTCCATTGGTTCAGCGCCTCGCTTTCAGGAGGGCACGCCAGCTGGACGGCGGTGCAGACCACGATCAGGGCTGCGGTCCACATCCAGTGCCGCCGGTAGAGGAGAAGGCGGTAGACGACATAAAGCTGGAACATCAGTCCAAAGAACCAGTAAGGCCCCGGCCAGATGATCTTGTCGGGGAATGGAAGTACGTTGTTGAAAAGTCCCAGCTGGGCAAGGATGTCTGTCACGGCGTAACGGTGAGGGACGGGCGTGACGGCATCCAGCAGGGTGAAGGCGACGAATCCGACGATCATCATGCGGAAAAGCTTCAGCCAGTGATACCTGATGAATCCTGACAGGGGGAGCCGCCTTGTTCCGTCTGCGGACAAACCGCCCTGCCCCCGCTCGTATTTCATGGTCAGTCCGTATGCGGAGAGGAACAGGAAGACCGGCACGCCGTAGTGCCCGAAGAACGACAATACGTGGAAAAGAAACAGGTCGTCCCACGGCCCTCGCAGGACCTGCCAGAACCCGTCTGCGTTGTGCTGGAAATACTGGTACTCGTTTTCCTTCACCACCGGCCGCAGCCAATGGCAGTAATTGTGCAGGAAGATTCCGATGATGGCAAGTCCCCGCAGTGCATTGCATTCTGTTCTTGTCAACAGTTCTCTGTTCATTTCCCGTGTTTTGCAAGTTGGTCGTAATCCGTCGTATTCTTCAGCAGCCTCGGCCGCTTCTCATCGTAGTCGGGGCTGAGCACGTTGTATTCCGCATGATAGTCTTTCGTATGGATTCCCGCCAGATACAGGAGCAGATGCGGCAGGGCATCCGTCATGAAACGGCGGTGGCGGGCACGGATGATCTGCTGGAAGATGTCCGGATGCTTCGCCGCATACTTATGCGAGCAGTAGATCCAGAACGGAATCTCGAACTCATAATGCGCCAGGTCGTAGTCAATGGTGTCAGAGTGGTTTCGGCAGATGAAGCCGCGGCTGCCCTCGTAGCATTCTTCTCCGTGGTCGGGCATATAGATGACGATGGCCTCCCGGTCTTCAAACCGTCTGACGATCTGGTCGACGATGGAGTCATTGTACAGGACGGCATTGTCGTAATCGGCCAGGACATTCCGTCGGCTCAGGTCGAGATCCGGCCGTTTTTCTGCATAGTCTTCTCCCCTGAAGTGATGGCGGTCGGCCGGATAACGCTGCTGGTAGTTGACGTGCTGGCCGATGAGATGGAAGATGATGAGGTTGTGGTCTGAATTGTACTGCTGCTGGTTCTTGTCGTAGTCATCCAGCAGTCCGCAGTCGTAGCGGTACAGCTGCTTGTTGCGTGCATCGAACATCGCCCTCGACAGCTCCGGGTGGTTCAGGAAGAATCCGCCGCTGAAGTCGTACACGGCTTCCTTTGCCTTGGGCAGGAACTGGTTGGTGAGGAAGGTCACGTGATAGCCGGCTCTGCGGAACAGTTCGGGGAAGAGCGGGTAGTCGCACCATTCTCCTTTCTCGCCTGCAACATGGAGGGAAAAGACGTTCTTGAAGACGAAGCTGGTCAGATTCCAGGGAGACACCACATCGCTGAACGGCACCAGCAGCCCTGTCTTCTCACGCCTGATCTGCCGCGGGGTGGTCGGCATGAAGTATCCGTACTGTTCCGAATGGTGCTTGCCATAGCTTTCCCCGATGATAAGAACGATATCCGGCGAACGGAACGAGCAGCTGTCTACTGTCACCTTGTCCTTTGCCACGATAAGGCGGTCGATCTGCTTCGATGCCAGCTCGTTGGAGAAGATGCTGAATACAAGACGGTAGACCGGAAGATAGAACTCGGCGCACTTGCGGTGCGTCAGCTCATGTTCTACGGAGCCGATGGTGTCCAGCGAGAATATCTGCGCTATTTCCCTTTTGTTGTGTGCAGATCTGACCACCGACCAGACAAGCAGCACGAGACAGATGAATCCCAGGGCCGGCTGCAGGGAGGCAAGCCGCTGTCTCCAGGCCGCTGCCCGCCGTCTGAAAATCGCCGGCAGCATGGTCTTTCTGCAGAAAGCGGTAAGAATATGGACAAGCAGAATCAGCCCTAACACGCCCACACTCGATGCAAGGAGGTCGGCAGTGAAGTAACTGCTGAAGAACTCGCCGGCCTCGCGGCCATTGGTCTCGCCGACGAGCAGAAGCATGGAGGGATTCAGCGTCGACTGGAACTTCACCCAGCAGAACAGGTCGGTGATATTTGTCGTGTAGGCGATGACATACAGACAGGCACGTACCCACCGGCGTATCTTCCGGGGTATCAGCATGAGGATCACGGCTATTGCATACAGGTCGAGAAACAGCTCCAGCCAGAGGTTTCCGTAAACTTTTTCCTCGGGATTGCCGGCCGGCAGTTCGGCATACGACACGAATATCCCTATCAGGTACATGAAAACGAAGAATGAGGCATTGTCCCTGATGGGCTGCCATACTTTATTCAACAGGCGGATAGCTTTCTCTCTGTATTTCATTTATGCGCATAGAATTATAGAAACTATGTGCAAAGTTAACTTTATTTTATGAGTAAGTCTATTTTAAAGTACAATTTAACACTGTCGGCCGTTCCATTCTCCTTCTTCATGGAATTCAGGACCGGAATGCCTGTGCGGCATTCCCCCCGGTGGATGGAGGTCTCCGTTGATGTCTTTTGCGGATCTGCCGGAGAATCCCTGCCGGCGGATTCTCATTATGAGACAGCGTGTTTGCTCCTTGCCTTAGGGCAACATGCGCTTCTTTCGTCCGTGTGGGTTACGTCAGTTTTCGGCAGTGCGGCCTTTTTTTCACGGCAATCCGCTCCCTTACCGGCAACGGATGGTCTGCGTGCGGGCCTTCGACACGGCCGGTGCGAGGCCTCGGTGCGGATGGTTTCGGGCATCAACGCGGATAGTGTCGGGTGTCACCACATCGGCAGGAAGCGGTGAGACTGCAGTCCCTGTCGCCGTGATGCGGACAGCAGCCGGCCGGTCACAGGCCTATGCGGTATGGCGGGGCGTCATTTCTCTTCTTCCTCTTTGAACAGTACATCTTTGAGCTTCTGATAAAGGAAGGAAAGGGTCAGGAGGAGAATACCGAGGCTGATGAAGACGATGATTTTCCCCAGAGCCGGCATTGACCATACGTCGTTGAGGACAAGTTTTCCTAAGACGATACCGAACTCTGCCAGACTTACGATGCGTACTTGCTTGCTGTGACAGCGCATGCCGACACACATGAGGGTGAAGGCTGCAAATCCCAGGGAAAGAGAGAAAGCGGTGCTGAAGCCGTACTCGTTGAAGGTGACCATCAGCAGGCGGGTTGCCGTGAGCCATACCAGTGTTGAGATAATGGCGAACTCGGTGTGCTGTTTTCTGTTGTCAGGCATTGCAAGCAGCAGTCCGCGCATGACATATGCCAGGTAGGCTGCTGTCACGCAGGTCATGATCCATTTCAGCAGATTCCCGTCCATACCGGTGTAGTTCCATACTGCCATCGCATACAGTCCCGCTGCAAAATAGACGGTGATATCGTAAAAGCCCCTGTACCGGTCTATTTCAAAGCGGTTGCGCAGGATGCCGGCACCCGCCGACAGCAGCACGTTGAGTGCAAGCAGGGAGGCAAGGTCTGCCACGACATTCTCGAGATGGAAGTGGAAATCATCCCAGATCCCCAGGTACAGGAGCAGGAAACCGACGGAATATGCAACCGCATTGCAGGGAGCGTAGCTGATCAGGCGATGGTCTTCTGAGAACAACGCTCTGTGGCGTTGCAGGATGACGGCAAATACAAAGGAGGAGATGCTCAGGAACAGCATCACAAGGAAGTTGCCATTGAAGAACAGGGTGTGACCGGTGTCGGCTAAATTCTCGCACAGCAGTCTGCAGAGCAACAGGGACACCAGCGTCAAGACAGACAGCACGACAGCCCCGGTCTCAAATATCCGGTCTTTCTCCCGGGTGAAGAGCCATAGGAGGAGCACCGCCTCGGTCGCCCACATCATGAGGAGGTTGGTCGTATCGAACTGCATCGGAATGCCGATGGAGACGAAGGTGATGGTCAGACCCAGCATAAGGCTGCGCAGGGTGTCCTGTCCCGATATGCGGAAACGCAGGTAGAGATAGGCCGCCAGATTGACAGCGGCGATGAAGAAAGCGATGAAACCGTCATTGTCGAACGACATCCCACACCGTCTCAGCACGTAGTCGCCATACAGCAGATACAGGAAGCTGTTGCCGGTCACGACCGACAGCATCGCACGTCTTATGGACTTGCTGCACGGGGTGCGCAGGATGAAGATGACAGGAAGCAGGAAGATGAAATAGAACAGGGTTGCAAATCCCAGCAGGACGGTATAGCCTGTGGGTGAGAGCAGGAACTGCCAGCCGCCTGTCAGGGTCGTCATCCACAAAATGATGTATGTAAAACAGAAAGCGACAATAGGCAGTATTCCCCATTTCCTGTACATCGCCAGAGCGAACATGCCGATGTTCAGGATGCTGATGTAGATCTGCAGGGTAATGACGCTGTCCGAGTCGGTGCTGACGATGAAGGGTGCGAGGAAGCCGCCGACGAGTGCCGTGACGGCCAGCTCCTTCCGGTCGTACAGAATAGAGATGACCGACATGAAGAGGGTGGTGGCGCAGAGGATGACAAACGCCATGGTCTGTGAGAACAGCCCGTAGTAATGGAAAGCGATGGCTGTGATAAGATAGAACACGCCGAAGGCACCGCCGGCCAGCAGGGAGGTGAAGGTGTGGTATCGCCGATGCAGCCGTTCGGCCAGCACGAGCATGCCCGCTCCGACGGCATAGCCCAGCATAGCCCGCGCCGTCTCATTGATCCAGTTCTGGTCAATCGCATACTTGACGAAGAAGCCGATGCCGATGATGAACACGATGATGCCGATCTTACCGAAAAGGTTCTCACCGATGAACTTCTCATAGTTCGTTCCCTGTCCGGCGAAAACCGCTTCCTCCCTGTCACTTGCCGCATCTTCCTCGGAAGAGCCGGCAGAGCAGTCCATGACCCTGGGAGGCTCGCCGTCCTGTCTTTCCCTTGCAGTATCTTTCTCTGCAGAGCGGCTCATGACCCTGGAGAGTCCGCTGTCCTGTCTTTCCCTTGCCGCATCTTCCTCGGAGGAGCGGACGGGACGGTCGGCAGCCGGGAACGGTTTCCGGTCCTGCCGGTCAGCTGCCTGTTCGGTTGTATCTTCCTTTTGTCCGGCGGATTCCGTCTCTTGTCCAATCGTCTCCTGTTTCCTTTCATCTTTCTCTTTCACAGGTATTTCGACGACGGATGGACGTATGGGCTCTGACTGTTCCCACCAGTAAGCAGCAGGAGCATGGGGGACAGGGGCTTCTTCTCCGGAAGTCTTTGCCGTCTCCTGTCGCATCTCCGCCGGAGTATTCTCTGCCGTCTGCTCCCGTTCTTCCACGATGGCTTTCTTTGCAGGTTCGGCAGGTTTCCGGTATTCTTTCCGACTGTCCCTGATCATTTTCTGCAGTGCCGAAAGTTCTTCGGTGATGATGTCGAGGGAATCGCCAAGTGCATTGATCTTGGAGAACAGTACATAACAGACAGCTGCCGGAATCACCAGTAACGCCAGAGGAAGAAGCCAAATAAATCCGTAATCCATAAACATATTAAAGCATTTTGACCGTAAAGGTAGTGTTTTTCTTCATATTCTCCTAATTCTTTTGACATTTAAATTATTTTCTGTTGACATTTAAATTATTTTCTGTATATTTGTCAGCAATTAGAGGGTGTTGGTGAGCAGGGGAGAAACAGGCAGGCCGGTCTCGGCGGTTGTCTGTACCTTCAATGGGAGAAGTACCTCAGAGAACAGCCGGACTCCATTCCCATGCAGACCCTTCAAGGAGACTGATGGGAGGGGGCAGGGAGGCTTCTTCTGTCCGTTCATCTTCGCTTAGGGCAGCGTACTATACACTTATTGCAATGTGCGACACGCCTGTTGTGACATACAATACGACCTTTAAATACAGGAAAAAGAATGAATATCGCTTTGTTGACAGCCGGCGGAACCGGCAACCGCATGGGACAGGACATCCCCAAACAGTTCATGACGATCGACAACATTCCCGTGATCATCTACACCCTGAAGGCTTTTCAGGAGCATCCTGAGGTAGATGCCATCGGTGTCGTGTGTCTTAAAGGCTGGGAAGTGGTGCTGCAGGCTTATGCCAACCAGTTCAACATAACGAAGCTGAAGTGGATCTTCGAGGGCGGCGACAGCAACCAGCACTCCATCCTGAACGGTCTGCAGGGACTGAAGTCCATGGATTGTTCTGACGACGACATCGTTCTGGTACACGACGGAGTACGTCCTCTGGTCTCCGGACAGATCATTTCCGAGAACATCGCAACGTGCAGGGAATACGGCTATGCCGTGACAGGACTGGTATGCAAAGAAGCCATCATGGAGGTGCGGGGCAGCTGTCTGCGCAACATTTCCATTCCCCGCGAGCGGCTCATCAGGACACAGACACCGCATACCTACCGGCTGGGCACGCTGCTGAAAGCGCATGCAGAAGCGGAAGAAAGGGGAATCGGGAATACGGTCGCATCCTGTACTCTGCTCGGAGCGCTCGGCATAGACGACCAGCACCTTGTGGCGGGATCCGAACGAAACGGTCTGAAACTGACCCGGACAGAGGATGTAGAGCTGTTCAAGGCATTGAAAGATACGGAAAGAGAGGAATGGTTGAAATGACTAATACCTATTCACAGCAGCTGGAAGAAGCCGTACGGAGCGGTCTTCCCTGGTCGAAGCTGTCAGGCTGCAATATCCTTGTGACGGGTGCGACAGGGCTGATCGGCGGCTGTCTGGTCGATATGCTCATGCACAGGCGGCACCGCGACTACACCGTCTATGCGGCAGGACGCAACAAGGCTAGGGCTGACAGGCGTTTCTCCACCTATCTCAATGATCCGGACTTCCACTTCCTGTGCTTCGATGTCACGAAGCCGCTGCCAGCGGACGTCGATTTCCATTTCATCATCGATGCCGCCAGCAGTGCGTCCCCCGCCCTCTATGCCGCCGATCCGGTAGGCGTGATGAAAGCCAACATCTGCGGTGTCGACCGCCTTCTGGACTATGGCAGACGGCACCGGCTGCGCAGGTTCGTCTATGTCTCATCGGGAGAAGTGTACGGGGAAGGCGACGGAAGAGTCTTTACAGAGGATTACAGCGGCTATGTCGACCCGACGGCGGTCCGTTCCTGCTATCCGTCTTCCAAACGTGCAGCCGAGACACTGGCGGTCTGTTACGCCCGGCAATACGGCCTTGACATAAGCATCGCGCGCCCTTCCCACGTCTACGGCCCTTATTTCAGTCCGTCGGACAATCGGGTCTATGCCCAGTTCCTCCGCAATGTTCTCGCCGGTGAGGATATTGTCATGAAGAGCGAAGGGACGCAGTTCCGTTCCTGGTGCTATGTCATCGACTGTGCCGCCGCCCTTCTCTTCCTGCTCCTGAAGGGAGAGAACATGACCGCCTACAATATTGCCGACGCACAGTCGAACATCACGATACGGCAGCTGGCGGGAATGATTGCCGCCGTCGGAAACCGTAAGGTGGTCATGGAACTGCCGGAGGAAGCAGAGAAAGCCGGCTACTCCGTCGTCACCCGGGCAGTCTTCGACACGACCCGGCTGGAGCAGCTCGGCTGGATGCCGCTTCCCTCGTCCATGCAGGAGAAAATCAAAGCGACCCTGCTGGAAGAGAAGCGGGTGCAGGGAGGCTCCTGTTTATAGAAACCGCACCGTCACCTGATGGCGGTTGCGTTTGTCCTTCGGGGGCAGGTCGTTGTAATTGCCGTAGATGATCCCGCAGAACTCCTCGGGTTCTGCGGGGCCGTTGTAGGTCTTGCCCTCAAAGCGGATTTCCCTGTAGGGGCGCAGTACCCGTTCGGGAAACCGTTCATAGAACCACGTTCCGTATGTGTGCATATACGCTCCTTTCTTTCCGAACAGCTGCCCGAACAGGCGGAAGATGGGAAACACGCCATGTTCGAGGAACGCATACCCTGCCTGTGCCCAGTGCGGGTGATCCGGCGAAAGACGGAAGTTCACGACACAGGCCAGCTTGCCCGCCAGCCGTTGCAGCGAGGGCAGTATCCTGTCTTCATAAGGGAAAATGTCGATGTGCAGACCACGGTATTTCATGATCTCCAGAGCCTTCCGGTCTCTGGAGTTTTCGTTTTCCGTACTCAGGTGTTCGCTCTTCGTGTCGCGCAGACTGGCCCACGACTTCAGGTAGCCGGGGTCGGTGCTGTTGTCCTGGAGGACGAACTGCGGATGCGGATGGCGTTTCAAGTAAGTACAGAAGCGCCTGTAATCCTTGTGATCCACCACGATATCCACATCGTCATCCCAGGGAATGAACCCTCCGTGGCGCAATGCGCCCAGCACGTTGCCGCCGTCCAGCCGCCATGCCACTCCGGCTTCCGCCGCCGCTGCTTTCAGATAGTCGAGCATGTCAAGCAGCCGCAGCTGTGCCTGCCTGAGTACCGAGCCGTCAGGATTGTATTCTTTCCGCAGGCTCTCACGGGTCTCTCCCGTATTGAATGTGCCGGTCATCATCTTTCGTCTTTGTTGTTGGAAAGACAGTACCGGCGGGTGCAGGGAAAACGTGGCTTCCTGCCTGCCGGATGCAGCCTGTCTTTGCGAAATTACATAAAAAAGTCGAATCTTCCTCCGCTTCTGCAAAGACATCCTCCCCCTCGATGTCCTCAATGTGTCCTCCCCAACGCTGGTTCTTCAAGTGCGTCCTGTCCGTCTCCTGCCGACGTATGGCTGCCCGGCACCAGTTGTGGCGAGGCCTGACACCGGTCGTGTCGAGGGTCCGCACGTTTACAGCCGATGGTATCGGAAGACCGTGTCCGGGGCGCAACCGTGTCCGGAGACAGGCGGATCCTTCTGTCCTTAGAAGCTCTTGAGCCACGCCTTCAGGTCCATCATCATCTCTTCATGGTAGCGGAAGCCGATCTTGCTGCCCCAGCCATGACCGCCGCCGGGATAGACATGCAGCGAGGCGCGGACATCGTTGCGGTAAAGTTCGGTGTAATAGTTCACGCCGTTTGCGGGGGGTACGGCATCGTCGTCGTCGCTGAGTGCGATGAACGCGCGCGGCGTGACACGGCTCACGTTCATGTCGGCGCTGTATTTCTTCTCGTCACGCTTGCCGGGATGTTTCCCCAGGAAGTTGGTCCGGCTCCGGTCGTGTCCGTAGCCTTCTAGCATGGAGATGACCGGATAGAACAGGATCTGGAAGTTCGGCTTCGCCTCTCCCAGACTTCTCGTGGCGATGGTTGCCGCCAGATGTCCGCCTGCCGAGAAGCCCATGATGCCGATGTCATTGCGGTTGATTTTCCAGCTCGTGGCATTCATGCGCACCAGTCTCATGGCCTGTTCGGCATCCGATACCGGAACCTCCGGATTACCGTTCGGCATACGGTATTTCAGCACGATGGCTGCAATGCCCTGGTTCTGGAAGAACTCCCCCCAGTCGTAGCCCTCCTTTTCCATCGACAGCGTCTCGTAGGCGCCGCCCGGGCAGATGACCACGGCACGTCCTGTCGCCTCTTTCTCTATGGGAAGGAAGACGCGTACCTTTGCCGTGTCCCTTGAGTCGCCGTTGCTGTAAGGTGGGCGGCCGTTGTATAGTTTGACATCGAATGTACTCTGGGCAGACATTGCCATGCTGACAGCAGCCAGTCCGATCGTGAAGAATAGTTTTCTGAAATTCATTCTGTATTCTGTTTGTTTGTCGCCTTTTCCGTCATTCGCTCGTTCCAGCCGTCATCTGCCCGTGCGGTATGACGGCCGTGTCCCCATAATCGTAAGGTGTCGTCACTGTTGCAGCAAGAAGCAGGAGGAAGTATGTAATTTTGAGCGTATTGTCGCAAAGTTAACAAAAAGATACGGTTTCGGCCGTAGATATTTAGAGTTTTTAGTATATTTGCAGCATGAAATGATAAAAGTCATTGAACGTAAACGTATTTTAAAGATTGCGGCGTTTATGTTAACAACCGTGCTCTGCCCTGCTGTCCCGGCGGCCGGCCGTTCATTGACACCTGATGTTCACCCCCTCATCCCTCTCACCGCCCCTTCATCGCTTATCACGTCCGTCATCCCTATCAACATCACCCGATTATGCACGTATTAGACAAATTTCAGTATTGCCCCGCATGTGGAAGCAGACACTTCGTGGAGCAGAACGAGAAGAGCAAACGCTGCGAAAGCTGCGGCTTTGAGTATTTCCTGAACCCCAGTTCGTCCGTGGCGGCGTTCATCCTGAACAGCAAAGGCGAACTGCTTGTGACGCGCCGGAAACTTGATCCGGGACGAGGGACGCTGGATCTGCCCGGCGGATTCTGCGACATCGGTGAGACGACGGAAGAGGCTCTTGCCCGTGAGATAGAGGAGGAGACCCATCTCGTCATCAAGGAAAGATGCTATTTCTGCTCGCTTCCGAACAAGTACCGTTACAGTGGATTCGACATTCCCACACTCGATGCCTTCTTCATCTGCAGCGTGGAGGACGAGACCGTTCTCAGGGCAGCTGACGACGTGGATGAGGTGAGGTGGCTGCCGCTGGACGAAATTCATACCGAGCAGTTCGGTCTCCGCTCTATCCGCCAGGCGCTCTATGACTTCCTCCAGAGGGAGAAGGAAAACTTAAAAAAGTAGAAATTTTGCCTATTATATAAGGTGTAAGCAAAAAGTTTAAGTACTTTTGCGCCCTTGAAAAAACGTACAAGAGTGATTATGCAAGAAAACCTGGTAATAGTAGAGAGCCCCGCAAAGGCCAAGACCATCGAGAAGTTTCTCGGCAAGGACTATAAGGTAATGTCGTCTTACGGCCATATCCGTGACCTGAAGAAGAAGGAACTGAGCATCGACCTCGACACGCTGACTCCCGACTACGAGATTCCTGACGAGAAGAAGAAAGTCGTCAGCGAACTGAAGAAGAATGCCAAGGCTGCCAAGAAGGTCTGGCTGGCTTCCGATGAGGACCGCGAGGGAGAAGCCATCAGCTGGCATCTCTGTGAGGTGCTGGGACTGGACGAGGAGAAGACGAGCCGAATCGTGTTCCATGAGATTACCAAGCCGGCCATACTGAAGGCCATCGAAACTCCGCGCCATCTGGACATGAACCTGGTGAACGCACAGCAGGCTCGCCGTGTGCTCGACCGCCTGGTGGGCTTCCGCCTGTCGCCGGTCCTGTGGCGCAAGGTGAAGCCGGCACTGAGCGCAGGACGCGTGCAGAGTGTCGCCGTCCGACTGATTGTCGAACGTGAGCGGGAGATCCAGAACTTCGCATCAGAACCTTATTATCGCCTGAATGCCGTCTTCGCCGTCACCAACGAGGACGGCTCGAAGAATGAGGTGAAGGCGGAACTGAACAAGCGGTTCAAGACCCATGAGGAGGCCCTGGCGTTTCTGGAACTGTGCAAGAATGCAAGGTTCAGGGTCGCATCCATCGCCAGGAAACCGCTGAAACGTACACCGGCGCCGCCTTTCACCACCTCGACCCTGCAGCAGGAAGCGGCCAGGAAGCTCGGATTCACCGTCAGCCAGACGATGATGGTAGCGCAGAGGCTGTATGAGGCCGGCCGCATCACGTATATGCGAACCGACAGTGTCAACCTGTCCGCCCTGGCCATCAACACCAGCAAGGCTGAAATAGAGCGACTCTACGGGGCTGAATACGGCAAGGCGAGAGTGTACCATACGCACAGCAAGGGCGCACAGGAGGCCCACGAGGCCATCCGTCCCACCTATATAGACAATGTCTCCATCGACGGAACAAGCCAGGAAAAACGCCTGTACGACCTGATATGGAAGCGTACCATCGCCTCACAGATGGCGGATGCACAGATAGAAAAAACGACCGTAAACATTTCCCTTGAAACGGAAGACGGCAAGAACCAGACCGATCTGCAGTTCGTTGCCAACGGTGAAGTGATTGCTTTCGAGGGATTCCTGAAAGTTTACCACGAGTCGTCCGATGACGAAGAGGGCGGCGAGGAATTCTCCCATGCACTGCCTCCCATGCGCGAGGGCGAGGAACTCGAACGCCGTGAGATTGTCTCGACCGAGCGTTACTCGCAGGGTCCCGGCCGTTATACAGAGGCAAGTCTCGTGCGCAAGCTCGAGGAACTCGGCATCGGCCGTCCGTCCACCTACGCCCCGACCATCTCGACCATCCAGCAGCGCGAATACGTGCAGAAGGGCGACCGCAAGGGCGAAGAGCGGAAATACGTCGTGGACACGCTGCTCGGGCTGAAGGTCACGTCCAAGACCAAGAAGGAAATGGCCGGTGCCGACAAGGGCAAGCTCATCCCGACGGACATCGGTATTGTCGTCAACGATTTTCTCATGGAGAACTTCCCGGACATCATGGACTACAACTTTACGGCAAAGGTCGAGCAGGAGTTCGACAAGATCGCCGAGGGCAAGGTGGCATGGAACAAGGAGATGAAGACCTTCTATCAGGGCTTCGAGCCGGAGGTGGAGAAGGTGATGAACGCCCGTTCAGAGCATAAGGCCGGCGAACGCGAGCTGGGCATAGACCCCAAGAGCGGCAAGCCGGTGTTCGTGAAGATCGGCCGTTTCGGCCCCGTTGTCCAGATCGGCAGTGCCGATGATGAGGACAAACCGCGTTTCTCTCAGCTGCCGGCCGACAAGAGCATAGAGACGATTACCCTTGACGAAGCGCTGGAGCTGTTCAAACTGCCGCGCACGGTCGGGCAGTTCGAAGGGACGGATGTCGTCATCGGGGCAGGTCGTTTCGGCCCTTACGTGCTCCACAACAAGAAGTACACATCGCTGCCTAAGGACGAAGACCCGCTTACCATCAGCCTTGATGCAGCCATCAACCTGATTCAGAAGAAGCGTCTGCAGGATGCGCAGCGGCACCTCAAGACCTTTGAAGAAGACAGCAGGATGGAGGTGATGAACGGCCGCTACGGCCCTTACATTGCCTATGACGGCAAGAACTACCGTATGCCGAAGACGCTCCACGAGAAAGCCGCCGAGCTGACTTACGAGCAGTGCATGGACATCGTGAAGAATGCACCGGAGCCCCGGCGAAAGAAGTAAAAAGACACCGGCCTGCCTGCAAAGGGGGTATGACATCCGCCTCATGGTGCGGCGACGGCCTGCTGCGGGGGGATGGTAAATGATCTTGGGCATGACAGAAAACAAGGAAGACTACCGGCCGCTTCGCATCATCCTCGTCGGCTATATGGGAGCCGGAAAGACCACCGTCGGCAAGGCTCTCTCAAAGGAGCTGGGCATTCCTTTCTACGACCTGGACTGGTACATAGAGAGCCGGATGCGCAGGACTGTGAAGCAGATCTTCGATGAAAGGGGCGAAGACGGATTCCGCAAGATGGAACAGGCCATGCTCCATGAGGTGGCGGAGTTCGAGCACGTCATCATCTCCTGTGGCGGAGGGACTCCTTGTTTCTTCGACAACATGGACTACATGAACCGGCAGGCGGAAACCGTCTATCTGAAGGCAGAGCCTGACGTGCTCTTCAGGCATCTGCAGATGGGCAGGTCTGTCCGTCCGCTGTTGCTTGGCAAGACGCCTGACGAGGTCAGTTCGTTCATCCGTGAGCAGCTCGAATGGCGAGAGCCGTTTTATGCCAGGGCAAGACATACCCTCGACGTGAGCCTGATGGACAATTACGAGAAGATACAGATTTCCGTAGACCAGCTCTGCCGCCTGCTGCGGATCGGCCGGTGAGGCAGTCCGGGCCAGGGCAGGGTGATGGCGCCGCCGGAGGACCGACAGCCTTCGCCCCGTGCGGAGGTGCAGGGGAACGGGTGTGTGCAGGGATTTAAAACAAGATATTTTATAGGGAAAGAAATATTATATAGGGAAAGAAAGAACAGAAATGAAAAAGTGGACGATTGAAGATTCGCGGGAACTGTACAACATCTCGGGGTGGGGTACATCTTATTTCGGCATAAATGACAAGGGTGACGTGTATGTCACGCCCTGTAAGGACAACACGCAGATTGACCTGCGCGATGTCATGGACGAGCTCGCCCTGCGTGATGTCACGCCGCCGGTGCTGCTCCGCTTCCCCGACATTCTCGACAACCGTATCGAGAAGACCTCTTCCTGCTTCGAGAAGGCAAGGAAGGAGTACGGATTCAAGGCCGAGAACTTCATCATCTATCCGATCAAGGTGAATCAGATGCAGCCGGTGGTGGAGGAAATCATCTCCCACGGACGCAAGTTCAACCTCGGGCTGGAGGCCGGGTCGAAGCCCGAGCTGCACGCAGTCATCGCCGTACAGTGCCAGAGCGACTCACTCATCGTCTGCAACGGTTACAAGGATCAGAGCTACATCGAACTGGCTTTGCTGGCGCAGAAGATGGGAAAGCGCATCTTCATCGTGGTGGAGAAGCTCAACGAAATAGACCTCATCGCCCGGGCAGCGAAGAAGCTGAATGTGAAGCCGAACCTCGGCATCCGCATCAAACTGGCATCCAGCGGGTCGGGAAAATGGGCCGAGAGCGGCGGCGATGCCTCCAAGTTCGGACTCACTTCTTCCGAGCTGCTCCAGGCGCTGGAGACGCTCGACGGGAAGGGGCTGCACGACTGCCTGCACCTCATTCACTTCCACATCGGATCGCAGATTACCAAGATACGCCGCATCCAGACCGCCCTCAACGAGGCAGCACAGTATTACGTGAACCTGCGCAGGATGGGGTACGGCGTCGATTTCGTCGACTGCGGAGGCGGTCTGGGGGTCGACTACGACGGTACCCGCTCGTCCAACAGCGAGAGTTCCGTGAATTACAGCATTCAGGAATATGTCAACGACTGCGTCTATACATTCGTGGATGCAGCCGACAAGAACGGTATTCCACATCCGAACATCATCACCGAGAGCGGAAGAAGCCTGTCGGCGCACCACTCCGTCCTTGTCATTGACGTCTTGGAAACGGCTTCCCTGCCGGAGATGTCCGAAGAGTTTGAGGCGAAGGAGACAGACCATCAGCTGGTAAAAGACCTTTACGACATCTGGGACAACCTCGACTCGCGCAATATGCTGGAGGACTGGCACGATGCCGAACAGATCCGCGAGGAGGCACTGGAGCTGTTCTCCCACGGCATGGTGGATTTGAAGACACGTGCCGAGATTGAGGCGATGTACTGGAGTGTGTGTCATGAGATCAACAGTCTTGCCAAGAACATGAAGCATGTCCCCGATGAACTGCGGAACATGGACAAGCTGCTGGCAGACAAGTACTTCTGCAATTTCTCGCTCTTCCAGTCGCTCCCGGACAGCTGGGCGATAGACCAGCTTTTCCCCGTCATGCCTATCCAGCGGCTCAACGAACGCCCGGCACGCAACGCCACTTTGCAGGACATTACCTGTGACAGCGACGGAAAGATGTCGAATTTCGTTTCCATGGGCCGCACCAGTCACGTCCTGCCGGTCCACCCGCTGAAGAAGGGCGAGCCTTATTATCTCGGTGTTTTCCTTGTCGGAGCCTATCAGGAAATTCTGGGCGATATGCACAATCTCTTCGGCGACACCAATGCGGTACACATCTCCGTCAAGGACGGAGGCTATCACATCGACCAGATCTTCGACGGCGAGACGGTGGAGGAAGTGCTCGAATACGTACAGTACAATCCCAAGAAGCTCGTCCGGCAGCTTGAGATATGGGTGACGAAGAGCGTCAAGCAGGGTAAGATTTCGCTGGAGGAAGGCAAGGAGTTCCTCAGCAACTACCGCAGCGGACTGTACGGTTACACCTATCTGGAGTAGCCGGGAAAGTGTTTCCTGCCGATGTGGCAGACTGTGGGATACGTGCCGGAGTGCTCCGGTCTGTTTCTGCTGTTTGCCCTTCTCCAGCCTGCCTGATGCTTCCATTTCCGGTCTTCAAGACACTTGCCGCCCCTGCCGCAAGGGAACGGAAGGCGGCAGGAAGCAGGGGGAGCAAAGCGCAGCCGATAACTTAACGAAAGTTAAACATCGGCTTTCCCGTCCGTCCCCTGTAACTTATTCCCATCCATAATCGTCATATATACAGAGAGAAGATGAAGAAAGTCAGTTTCCGTAACGATGTGTTGCCGTTGAAGAACGAACTTTTCCGGCTCGCACTCCGTATCACGCTCAACAGAGCGGAAGCCGAGGACATCGTGCAGGACACACTGATAAAAGTATGGAACCGCAGGGAAGAATGGAATGCCATCGACTCCATCGAGGCTTTCAGCCTGACGGTATGCCGGAATCTGTCACTCGACCGCATCAGGAAGAAAGGGAACGATAACGACTCCCTCGAAGATGTGAAGGCTGCCGAGCCCCTCGCTTCATCCAATCCGCAGGACCGTATGATCCAGACGGACAAAGTCCGCCTCATCAGGCAGATTGTAGACGGACTCCCCGAGAAGCAACGGAGCTGCATGCAGCTGAGAGACTTCGAAGGGAAGACCTACAAGGAAATAGCCGGTGTCCTTGACATCAGCGAAGAGCAGGTGAAAGTCAATATCTTCCGGGCACGGCAGACGGTCAAACAGAAATATTTGAAATTAGACAATTATGGATTATAAGTACATCGAGCAATTACTGGAACGCTACTGGCGATGCGAGACATCCCTCCAGGAGGAGGAGATTCTCCGTATGTTCTTCTCTCAGGAGGACATTCCAGCCGCCTTGCTGCCTTATCGTCATCTGTTCGCCTATGCACAGAGCGAGAAGACGGAGGAGGTGTTGGGAGATGACTTTGACCACAAAGTCCTGGGCCGCATCGAGGAGGACGAACCTGTCAAGGCACGCGTCATAACCATGCGCCAGCGGTTTATGCCGCTCTTCAAGGCGGCTGCTGTCGTGGCCATCTTCCTCACATTGGGCAATGCCATGCAGGTGGCTTTCTCCGATGGAGACGGCCGGCAGACTGTCCCGGCCACAGCGGCGGTGGAAAAGCCGAAGGAAGGGCCGTCCGTTGCCAAGGCCGACTCCGTGAAGGGAGACACCTTGCAGCACAAGATACAGAGTCCTGTGTCTACCCTCACAAAGTAAAGACAATTTCTATGCTTTCTCTATAATAATCATTTTTAGTTAAACAAGCAGAGGCTGTGAAGTCTCAATTCTCTCAAATTTTTCATAACATACTAATGTAGAAGAACCGATGCTCCACGTGGGTGTCGGTTTTTTCTTTTCCCCTCTCAAGGGGTTCTCTCTCTGGTCCGGCGGACGGGCCGGCAGGCGGTAATGGCAGGCTGTAGAGCGGGATGCGGTGTGCTGTCCTTTCGTATGAAAACACAGAAACACGAAGAGTCCGGTCGGTTTCATCGCAACGGTCTGCAGATGCAGGGACTCCGGCTTTCTGCTTTCTCAGATTCCCAAGGCAGTCCGAATGCCATGGAGTGTCTTGTACAATGGGATGGAAAGGCGGGGGAGGGAAAGCTGCATCACAAGAAAGCGCCGGCGGTGCAGGGGGCGGCGACCTGTTGCCGTGTGCTGCCGGTACCTGTCAGAGGCGGAATGGAAACCGGACAGCTTCTTTACAGATTTGAAAGTATTTTACATTTTGCAGATGAAAATCCCCTGTTCTCTTACTGAAGAAACCTACCAGGAATGGGGATGACCTGCCCCTGGACTCCAACCGGCCGTCACCTATGTTCCAACTAACGCCCGTTAGCATCCCAAGAGGGCGTTAGTTGCAAGTCAACTAACGCCCTCTTAGAATGTTGTCAGGCATCTTTTCCTGTAAGATTCCTATGTGTCTGTCTATAAGTGATTTGCTACCTCTCTTGAGCCCTGTTCGTTTTCCGGTTTCATTCGTTCCCCCTTCTGTTTCCGAACAGATTGTCTCCTCACATCCTCCTGATAAAACAAAAGTAATTTTTATGGACAAAACATGCGCTTTTAAGACGACTTTTCCTGTCACTTCCGTCACGCTTCCCTAATTAATGAGATGTTTATATACAGGGAACTGATGAAAAATATTAAAATGATAGCAGGACAAAATCGGCTCTATAGTTTAAATCGTTTTTAATTTGACAGTATGTGAAACTGAAAGACTTATTATCTTAATCGGCCGTTGGATGGAGTGTAATCTCGATATTCATCTACGACTCTTTGGCCTTTATTGAATACATATTTAAGCGACAATCTGAATATTGGTCCAATGTGCCGTTGATAAGAGGAATATTGACCATCAACATAATAGAATACTCTTTTAGCATCTCTTGCAAATACATCATTAAGAGTCAATCTAAGCTGAAGATTCTTTTCTTTTAGCATCATATATTGTAGCTCAAAATCTAAAGAGCCATTTGCTGCCGCATTCATTAAAGAGGATTTATATGTTGGATAATAATTTCCATCTATTGATAAGTAAATCCTACTTGCTGGAGAGTAACTTATATTAGAATGAATGTTATAATTAACATACGAACACTTTCGATTAGCAGGCAATGAGAATTGGTTTTTAAAGTTATATAGCTTATCATAAGCGAGGTTGAACTGGAATTGCCCCATAACTTTCTTGTCTGCAAAACGATACGGTATGACTATGTTTGTCTTAAACGTCTGTTGATCTGCAATATTCTGATAGGTACTAGACAAATGTTTACCATTTGAGGAAAAAATATTTCCAATGAAGTCATATGTTAGTATATATGAAAAATTAAGATTCATATATTTAAATAGTGTGTTATAAATAACAAAGCCGTATGCTTTATTTGGTTTCAGATCCCGATTACCATACATAGATACCATATCATTTGCCTGTCTTTCTCCATACACCATCCATGAATATTTAGGCCTGTTTATATTTGAGACAAGACCAATAATCGAATTATAATTGTTCATATTAATATACGTCAACAAGGATGGAAAGAAATTGACATAATGATTGCTGTTGTTGTTAGTAGTAGAGGAATATGTATATTGTGTATTCTCCATTCGTAAACCAAGACGTGTAGATACTCGCTTAGAAAATGTATACTTTGCTTGCGCATATAGCCCTGTTAGCACTTCATGACCAGAAAATGATTCATCAACATCATTTCTATCCATGTTGACATGTGAATAGATAACATGATCTTTCACTTTATTATAGTCCACCTGTAGTCCATAAGAGAATAAAAAGGATTTTACTTCTGAGTTTAAATCTATATTAAATGTATTCATATATCCACTCATTCTCAAGTCTGAACTCTTGTATACCTCATCTTTTGCCAGGTAATCCAATTTAGAGTTATCATTACCGTATGAAAAGGCATATGTCAAATGGCCATTTGTCCTTTTGTTGATAGAAGGTAAAGTATATGACAATGAAATATTATAAAGGTCACTATGGGCATGTTTGTTCGCAGTATATTGATTGATGTTATAATTGTTCCAAATTAAATCGGCACTGCCTTTATCGTAATATACAAACGCATTAAGACTTAATTTGGATTTGTTTGTAAACTCATAAATTGTACTTCCTCTATATGTAAACACATTATTTCTGCCATCGCTGAAATTATGGTCATCAAGGATTTTGAGACCATTATACGACAAGCTATCTGTAGATGACTTGTATATTCTTTCGTTTGCAAATGAAAGCGTGCCATTATAAAGCCATCTGCTTTTCTTTACCATATAAAAAATATTTCCACCAGTATCATACATTCCATGTGGGAAAATTGAAGTAAAAGCATATGGTTGTACTGACTGACCCAGGGGTATATTGCTTTTAGTATTAATATTTATAACAGCCTCGGTGGATGCACTATATTTCCCTGAATTGACAAAAGTCAGTTCTATATTTGCAACAATATTTGCAGGTAAACTCTCCAGAAAAGCCTCCAATGATTGGGGTGAAATATTTTGCTTTACATTATTTACATATATGACTGCATTTTTCCCACCCAAAGAATAATTCCCATTAGAGTTCTTAACAATTCCTGGGATATGACGTAATGCATCTGACAATTGCAAATTTTGTTCCATCTTCATTTTTCCAAAATCGACAACGACCATTCCATCTTTCCTGTATATCCAGTTACTTTCAACCACAACCTCATTCAGCATCTCATATTTGGGCTTAAGATAATATGTTGTCCCATTACTTGTTAATTTTGTTGTGAGAGAATTAAAAGATATATGGCTCATAGAAATAATGTGGCTATCTTTCAATGCAACACTATCTAATTTAAAGTAGCCATGGCTATCTGTTAAAGCAAACAACTCGCTATTATTGTCGACTTTTACCAACACATTAGCAATGGCAGTAGAATCTATTTCATCGAATACATATCCATCTACAACTTGTCCAAATAAAGGAAGGGTTGCAAAGAACAGAAACGACATAATGTATACTGTTTTTTTTGCCATATTTGTATTACATTATATAAACGCTCCAAATTTACACATTCTTTTGGTGAATACCACGTTTTACAAGTTGTTTTTCACAAAACCGTATCGATAAATAATATTTAAAACATCTATTGTGCAAAAAGCTGTTGATGACCACCTTGATTGTATAGAGGAATTTATCAACATTCCACAATTAAAGAACTAACTTGAGGAGTTAGACAAACCAGATGCGGTTACGGAAGTTCTTAAAGAGATTATACTTCAAAGTAAAGTTGAATTTAATTTTGAAGAAGACTAAATAGGTCGCTTATTCAGGGTTCTTCCGTTAAAGGGATAGATTTATACGATTGCTAACACCATGGGAAGGTCTGTGCCCGCCTTCCAAAACGTCACGTACTTGTTTTTCAACCAACTGTAAATCAATGTTGCATAGAGCTTGATGGGTGATACAGATCCCTTGACATCCCATAAACATCAAAGAACCTCATCTACGCATTTTATGGAGGGACCGGTTCTTCTGTATGTGTGATTCGTTCACTTTAGGCAATGGACACAAAACGACTTTTCCTGTCACTACCGTCACACTTGTTCAATAATTAAAGTGCTTATATACAGTGGATTGGTGAGAAATGTTAAAATGACGGCAACCAAAACTAAAACTTATATTGCGAGAAAAGTCAGTCTCCTGAAAGGGCTTTTGTGGGAACATGAAGGCCCGCACAAGGGACAGGTCTTCACATTTCAGGCAGGTTTTATCGCTCTCCTTCCGGAATGGGGGATGAAAGCGGGGGAGCTGTGTCCCGGTGGTTCTGTATGGGATGTACGGGGAGGCGGCTATACTTTCTCTCTTTCAGGACAGCACGCCAGCGTATGTCTGACACCTGATATAATCTCCCCCATTTCCAGCGCGTTCAGTCCTCTGATCAATACGTTCGGTTCTCTGATGTCCAGTGCATAGTTGGAAAGTGCGGGGACACAGTGGAAGAAAGGAAGATCGACAGGATCTCCTTTCCGGGACGTGCTGACAAAAATGAGGCGTATGTCGGCGAATCCGTTTTTGCCTTTCCTGTACAGCTCGTTGGGGTACATCGGCAGAATGGTGTTTATCCCCTCCGTCACTACAAAACTCAGGATGGCCTTCTTCCCCTCCTTCGTATAGCAATGCGGTTTTGCCATACAAGCCTGGGCCCACAAGTCTGCCTCCTCCTCTTCCTCCGCCATCACCTCTGTCGTGTGCTGATTGTTCCGGCATTCCTTATGCCTGTTTTTCTTGAAGAAGTCAAATATACCCATATGGTCTGCTGTTACTGTATTGTTCTTTGCAAATGGAATAAACCTGATGTGCGCAATCGGAATACAGACAATGCGCTATTCCGAAAACTCTTGGTTGCAAAGTTAAAAACTTCATGGAACAATCAGCCTGCTTTGTACGTTAAAAAGATTAAATGGTATATGTGATACAGGGTTGTCGTCGACAAAAACAGGGAATGACAGCCTGTTTCACCTGCTTTTGAAAAAAACTCAATAGGATACGCCTCGTGCGTTTTCCCACGGTTGGATAGCACGGAACAGGAAGTGTCTGTCTGTCTTTTTCATTTATTTTACTGCGGGTTCACACACAGAATGGATTGTCTTTCCTTTAAAGAAAAAGCATTTTCTTTATCCGACTGGATTATAGTTCGGGAATTTTATCTAAATTTGCAATGGGAAAGAATGGTGCCTTCTGCGGGGCTGTCTGTCCCCGCCCCTGAAAACAATCAAACAATGAACAGCTGTAACAGACAAACAGAATGGTACTGAACTACATTTGGATAGCATTCTTCCTCATTGCCTTCGTCTTCGGAATCATCTCTCTGCTGACGGGTGACACGACGATCTTCCAGAAGATGGTGGATGCGACCTTTGATTCGTCCAAGACCGCCTTCGAGACATCATTGGGACTGACCGGAGTGCTGGCACTGTGGCTGGGCATCATGAAAATCGGTGAGAAGGCAGGTGTCGTAAACCTGCTGGCACGGATACTCAGTCCTTTCTTCACCAAGCTCTTTCCGGACATTCCGAAGAACCATCCTGTCATGGGGTCTATCTTCATGAATATCGCATCGAACATGCTGGGACTTGACAATGCGGCCACGCCTACCGGACTGAAGGCCATGGCACAGATGCAGGAACTGAATCCGAGGAAAGACACGGCAACCAACCCGATGATCATGTTCCTGGTGCTGAATACATCAGGACTGACCATCATCCCGACGACCATCCTTGCCTTCCGCAGTTCGTATGGGGCAGCCCAGCCGACGGACGTGTTCATCCCCATCCTGCTTGCGACGACCGTCGCAACGCTTGCTGGAATCATCATCACGGCCGGCTGGCAGCGCATCAATATCTTCCAGCCTGCTCTGCTTGCCGCCCTTGTGGGGCTGACGGCTTTCGTGGGTCTGGTGATCTGGGGATTCGGACAGATGGACAAGCAGACGATGGGTACGGTGACCTCCGTCGCCTCCAATCTTATCCTCATGTCGATTATCGTCCTTTTCATCGGTGTCGGCCTGCTGCGGAGAGTAAACGTCTATGACGCTTTCATAGAGGGAGCCAAAGAAGGGTTCTCTACGGCTGTGCGCATCATTCCCTATCTGGTCGCCATCCTCGTGGCAGTGGGAGTATTCCGTGCATCGGGTGCAATGGACCTGCTGATAAAGGGAATACAGTGGTGTGTGGGGCAATGCGGACTGAATACCGATTTCGTCGGTGCGCTGCCGACTGCCTTCATGAAGCCGCTGTCGGGCAGCGGGGCACGCGGACTGATGCTGGAAGCCATGAAGAGCTACGGCCCCGACTCGTTCGTCGGCCGGCTCAGCTGTATCTTCCAGGGCTCGACGGACACGACTTTCTACGTTCTGGCTGTTTACTTCGGCAGCATCAGCGTGAAGTACACAAGACACGCTGTAGCGTGCGGACTGCTGGCGGACCTGGCCGGCGTGATTGCCGCAATAGCCGTCTGCTATGTTTTCTTTTAGATGACGACAGGACGGTAACCAGACGATAACAGGCAATATAAGCGGTAATAAGCCCAATAACAAAGCGACAATGGCAAATTTAAAATCACTTGCAAAGGACACTGCCATCTACGGTATGAGCAGTATCATCGGAAGGTTTCTGAACTATCTTCTCGTCCCCCTCTATACAGCAAAGATCAGTGCGGCGAGCGGTGGTTACGGTGTCATTACGAATATCTATGCCTATACGGCGCTGCTGCTCGTCATCCTGACCTACGGCATGGAGACCACTTTCTTCCGTTATGCCAACAAGACGGACCAGAATCCACAGAAGGTTTATTCCACTGTCCTGTCGATGGTAGGACTGTCGTCACTGCTGTTCATTGCAATGGTTTTCGTCTTCCTGCAACCCATCTGCAGTTTCATGGGCTACTCGGCGCACCCCTCTTATGTATGGGTAATGGCGGTTACGGTGGCGATTGACGCCTTCCAGTGCATTCCTTTTGCCTACCTCCGGTACAAGAAGCGTCCGATAAAGTTTGCGGCATTCAAGCTGCTGTTCATCGCTCTGAACATCGTCCTGAACCTTGTCTACTATCTTGTTCTCGGCGGACATGAGGTGGGTTACGCATTCTACATCAACCTTGTCTGCACGGGAACCATCACCTTCTGCTTCTGGAGAGAACTGAAAGAAGGTTTCTTTGCGGGCGGGAAGCTGCTTGATATGCCTTTGGCGAAGAAAATGCTGTCGTATTCCTGGCCGATTCTTATCCTGGGCATTGCCGGAATACTGAACCAGACGGCAGGCTACATCCTCTTCCCCTACGTCTACAAGGGAAACGATGCACACGCACAGCTCGGTATCTTCGGTGCAGCGAGCAAGATCGCCATGATCATGTCGATGATCACACAGGCCTTCCGATATGCCTATGAGCCGTTCGTCTTTGGCAAGGCACGCGACAAAGACAACAAGGAGACCTATGCCCGCGCCATGAAGTTCTTCATCATCTTCACGCTGCTGGCGTTCCTGGTGGTAATGGGGTACATGGATGTTCTGCGCCATATCATCGGCCGGGACTACTGGGTAGGACTGCGGGTCGTTCCTGTCGTGATGGCGGGCGGCATTATGACGGGTGTTTATTTCAACCTCAGTTTCTGGTACAAGCTCATCGACAGGACCATCTGGGGAGCCTACTTCTCGGGAATCGGCTGTGCCGTAATCATCGGCATCAACGTGATTTTCGTACCGCACTACGGCTACATCGCCTGCGCATGGGCTGGTTTCCTGGGCAATGCAACGGCAATGGTATTGTCGTATCTCGTCGGCCAGCGCAAGTATCCGATAGACTATCCGCTGAAGAGTATCTTTACTTATGTTCTGATAGGCGGACTGTTTTTCGCCATTATCGCTTACAGCAACGCCAACCTTTCAGTCCCGGCAGCATTGGGTGTCAACACGCTGGTCATCATCCTCTTCATTGCACATATCGTCTATCACGACCTGCCTTTGGCACAATTGCGCCGACGCATATCAAAATAGTGGCTTTCTGCAGTCAGAGAAACAGCTCTAAGCCAATAAAGGAAGCCGAATATGTAAAGGAAGTCAGGGGACGGCGGCTCCAAACGACACAGGAGTAGATTTTAACGGACACCGAATAAAATTTCCTGAAGGATGCCGAAGACGGCTTCTGAAGGAATGGAGAGGAAAAGAACGCAGCCGATGACACCGTCTGTCAAAAACCTCCGACTGCCAAAACATATTCCCCTTCCCCCTCCGACTTCTTGAACTCCCAGGAAAGCAGTATAAATATATCATTCAACAAATAATACGAATATGAAGAAATCAGCTTTGCTTATCGCCGGACTTCTCGCATGGGGAAGCACATCCATGCATGCCGACGAAGGTATGTGGACGCTCTACAACCTCCCTGATGCGGTCTACGAACAAATGGTTGCCGAGGGATTCCAGCTGCCTTGCGACATGCTTTACAACTCGCCCGATGCCATCAGCAATTACGTTGTCAACTTTTCAGGATTCTGCTCGGGTGTCGTCGTGTCGCCGGATGGACTTGTGTTCACCAACCATCACTGTGGCTTCAGTGCGATAAATGCCCATTCCACCGTTGAACACGACTACATGAAGGACGGATTCTATGCCAGGAACTATGTCGAGGAACTGCCCAATGAAAACATGTTCGTGTCGTTCATGAAGAACCAGCAGGACATCACGGACCGTGTCAATCGACTCATTGCAGGCAAGGATGCCGAACAGACAGAGGCCGCCATCGACTCTCTGACGAACCACATGACCGACTCCGTAAAGGCGATTGACAAGACCTTACACGTGACCATTGACCCGTTCTACGAGGGAAACAAGTATTACGCAACGACCTATCAGGACTTCCCTGATGTCCGGCTGGTGTTCACCGTGCCCAAGAGCATGGGAAAGTTCGGCGGAGAGACGGACAACTGGATGTGGCCGCGGCAGACCTGCGACTTCTCCGTCTTCCGCATCTATGCCGACCCCAAGACCAACGGACCGGCGGCTTACTCGAAAGACAACGTACCTTACCATCCTGCTCACTGGGCGCCGGTGAGCCTTGAAGGCTACAAGGACAAGGACTTCGCCATGACCGTGGGTTATCCTGGTTCGACCAGTCGCTATCTGTCATCGTATGGAATACAGCAGCGTCGTGACGTCGACAACACGACCCGTGTACAGGTGCGTGACATCAAGCTCGCCATCATGAAGAAGTACATGGACCGGAACGAGAAGACCCGCATCCAGTATGAGAACAAGTATGTCGGCTCTGCCAACTACTGGAAGAACTCGATGGGAATGAACAAATGTATCGATTCCATCGGCCTTATCCGGCAGAAGGCGGAATACGAAGCGAAGATACAGAAGTGGCTTGATGCCAAAACCGTGAAAGACCCGGCTGTAAGCGTAGACTTCGCCAAGCTGGGTAAACTCTATGAGACAAGCAGGGAACCGGCATTGGCCCAGGCCTACTGGAACGAATCGTTCTGGAGGACATCGGAGTTTCTCCAAAGAACCTTCGACCTTTCGCGCGGAGCCATCGAGCCGCAGGGACCGAAAGACGACCCCAAGCAGCAGTACATGCAGTTCAAGGACAACAGCGATGAATGGAATCTGGCGCTCGACAAGGAGATGACAGCGGCCATGCTGAAGAATTATGGTGAGCATGTGCCGGCCAGGTATCTTCCGGATTTCTACGGGAAAATCAAGGGCGAGTTCGGCAACAACTACAAGAAGTACACTGACTGGCTGTATGCCCACAGCAAGCTGCTGACAAAGGGGTATAAATTCTATAACGATGAGAAGAACCTCATGGACCCGGGCATACAGCTGGGTGTCCAGCTCATCATGGTCTACCAGGCAATCATGGCGGATCTGTCAGAAAAAGCCGAATCCATCGGTGATGAAGAGAAGAAACTCTGTGAAGCGAAGGTACAGATGGAGATGGATATGCCCCATTACAGCGATGCCAATTTCACAATGCGTCTCTCTTACGGACAGGTTGGGGGCTATATGATCGGTGGCTTCAACAGCAACTATTATACGACGGCCGAGAGCATTGTCGAGAAGATGAACCGTGGCGCAAAGCTCGAAGACTACAAGGTGGAACCCGTCATGAAGAGCCTGATGAGCGTCAAGGACTTCGGCCGTTACGCTGACAAGACAACCGGCAAGATGCAGCTCTGCTTCCTTACCAACAACGATATTACCGGCGGAAACTCCGGCTCGCCGATGTTCGATGGCAAGGGACGTCTCATCGGTCTTGCCTTCGACGGCAACTGGGACAGTCTTTCCAGCGACATCAACTTCGACCGCAACCTTGCCCGTTGTATCGGTGTTGACATCCGTTTCGTCCTCTATATGATGGACAAATGGGGACATGCCGACCGCCTGCTGAAGGAAATCAACCCGCAGTAAGCAAGGTGCGGCGGCACAGCAAAGACGAGTGCCGTCTCAAAGGTAAGCCTCTTCCCGACATCCGGCTTACAACGACTGTACAACAAGCAGACAGCCCTGTCCCGGTTCCGACAGGGCTGTCCTTGTTTCGTGAAGTATCGGCAGAGGGCAGCGTAGGACTTTACAGCACGGGTCTTTTCCCTGCATGAATGTCAATGGAGGAAGCCGTCCGTGATGCCTTGCAGGAATGTTGCAGACACTTTGTACGGATAAGCGGACGTGTCAGGACCCGCTTCCGACGGAAGACAGCTGCCGTCTGCAAAGAACAACCGCTACCAGAGAGTCGAAAACTCGATGATAGCGGTTGTTCTGATGTTTATGAGGGTTTGATACGGTCAGCAGGGAACAGAGGTCTTTCCCGATTCGGAGTTCCGGCACGTCCTCATGCCGTTCCCAAAGTCCGGAAACGATGATAGCCGGCTACTTCTTCGGCCGGCGGCGTGCCCAGCCTTCCTCCGAGAAGTCCGGTTCCTCGCCTTTCAGCTTGGCCGGCGCCCCCTTCATGAGTTCCTTCCAGTCGTCCTTCTTGAACTTGTGCTGTGCGAAGGTGAAGTCCTCTTCCGGTTCCCGGCGGCCGCGTCCCTTGCGCTCCCGGCTGTCCTGCCGTCCTTCTCCCCGGCTTCCGTAACCGCCCCGGCCACTGGCTGCCCGGCTTCTGTCTGGCCGTCCATGCCCGCCTTCTTCAGCGTCATTGCAGCGTACCTTGCGTCCCTTGTACGTCGTGCCGTCCAGTGCCCGCATCACCTTCTGTGCATCCTGTTCCGGCACTTCGATGTAGCTCTGTTTGGACAGCAGGTCGATGTGTCCTACCTCCTGATGGCCGTGTACGTTCTTGTTGATGAACTGCATCACCTCGCCCGGATAGAATCCGTCGGTCTTGCCGAGGTTGATGAACAGCCGTCTGTAGCCGCTCTCTGCCTTGCGCTGGCCGCGGCTGCGTCCGGACTTTCCCTCTCCGCGGCCGCTGCGGGAACTCTCCCGTGAGCTGCGTGACGACGGTTTCTCTATCTCCGGCGCATTCTTGTAGTAGTTGAGGAAACGTCCGAAAGTGGCTGTGACGATCTTCTTGATGATATCTTCCTTGTCGATGTACTCGAACTGGCGGTTGATGTCCGTCATGTATGGTTCGATCTGTTCCTCGTCGACATCCGTCTTCAGGATGTCGTCCATGGTCTTGAACAGCTGTTTCTTGCAGATTTCTTCCGGTGTCGGCAGTGTGCCGTCCACGAACTCCTTGCCGATTTCCCGTTCGATGTTGCGCACCTTGTGCTTCTCCCGGGAGTGGATGATCGAGATGGACGTGCCCTTCTTGCCCGCACGGCCTGTACGTCCGGAACGGTGGGTGTAGTTCTCGATGTCGTCCGGCAGGCCGTAATTGATGACGTGTGTCAGGTCGTTCACATCCAGTCCGCGTGCCGCCACGTCCGTTGCCACGAGGATCTGCGTGAGGTGCGAACGGAACTTCTGCATCGTGAGGTCGCGCTGCTGCTGCGAGAGGTCGCCGTGCAGCGATTCGGCGTTGTAGCCGTCCTTGATCAGCTTGTCGGCAATCTCCTGCGTCTCCACCTTCGTGCGGCAGAAGACGATGGCGTAGATCTTCGGATAGAAGTCCACCAGCCGCTTCAGGGCAAGGTACTTGTCGCGGGCATTCACCATGTAATAGATGTGGTTGACATTCTCCGCACCCTCGTTGCGGCTGCCCACGACGATTTCCTTGTAGTCGTGCAGATAGCCCTTTGCCACCCGTTCCACGTCACGGCTCATCGTAGCCGAGAACAGCAGGGTGTTGCGGTCTTCGGGCACACCGGTCAGTATCTCGGTGATGCTCTCCTGGAAGCCCATGTTCAGCATCTCGTCGGCCTCGTCCAGAACGACGTTCGTCACCTTGTCCAGGCGTGCCTTGCCGCGGTGCATGAGGTCGATGAGACGGCCCGGCGTAGCCACGATGATCTGTACGCCATGGCGCAGCTGATGAATCTGCGTCTCGATGGAGGCACCGCCATAGACGGCGGCGATGTGCAGATGGGGGATGTACTTGCCGAAATCCTTCAGGTCGTCTGCAATCTGCAGACAAAGTTCACGTGTCGGACTCAGCACTACCGCCTGAGTGTCCTTGCTGCCGGTGTCGATCCGTTGCAGCAGCGGCAGGCCGAATGCAGCCGTCTTGCCCGTACCGGTCTGTGCCAGTGCGATGACGTCGTTTCGGTTACCGAGCAGATAGGGGATTACTTCTTCCTGTACAGGCATTGGATGTTCAAATCCAAGCTCACTGATGGCGCGGCGAATCTCTTCGCTCACACCCAACTCTTCAAATGTCTTCAAATTCGTTTGTTTATGATTTATTATCCTAATATAATAAGGTAAGTGCGCCACCAAACGAACCCACAGAAAGACACTCGCCTGTGACTGGCTTCCATCAGTCAGCACGCAGACTCTCAGGTGGCATATTTACCTTTATCGGCGTGCAAAGGTACGGCAAGATTTTGAGATGAGCAAATAAAACCGTTTAAAATTGGCCTTAATCCCTGATTTCTATACCGTTTCAGGGTGTCTGCCGGCCCGCTTCCAGCCGGCCATACGCCGGACAGGTCTTACAATCCCCGTGCCGTGTAGAGAAATGGCCGATAATTGGATATGAATGCCGTGCGTCTGTTATAAAGTCTAAAAGCACCGTTAATTATAGGATATTTTACATTCTATTCTGCACTTTTTTTGTATCTTTGCCCTGTCAAATAGAAAAATAGTCGTTATTAAAGTTAATTATTTGAGTTAGTACAAGAACACACGGCTTGCGTGAGCAAGTCTGATGTTAAACGAAAGGCTTCGCAGGGATGCGGAGCCTTTTTCGATTGTCAGGGCCGCAAGGAGCCGTGGTTCGCATGGGCGTGACGGTACCGTGCGGCGGTCGATGTTTCTGGTGGGAATCCGGCTGGTGGATTTTCCGAATCTGCCTTAAACAGTGTCATTGAAGACAAAGAAAAGTAAAAAACAGAACAGGTTCACATCTTTTTCTTTACTTTTGCAGGAGCGTGACAGGAGAAGATCCGTCTTCGGGTCAGCGGAAATGAACATTCAAAACAATCAATCAAACCCATCCAATGAAAGCAAAAACACTTGTTTTAGGCATGATTGCCACGGCTCTGCCGACATTCAGCATGGCCGGGAACGACCTGGACATGGTTGTCGGGACTTATACCGGAACCGGGAGCGAAGGGCTCTACTCTTTCAGTTTCAACCAGATTACCGGTGTCGCCGAGCTGCGCAGTACGCTGGAAGTGAAGAATCCGTCTTACCTCGCCTTCGCCCGTGACGGACGGCATCTGTATGCCGTCAGCGAGAACAACGATGCGACGGCGACGCTCAACAGCATCGCCTTTGACCCGGTGACGGGCAACATGTCGTTTATGAATTCCCAGCTGACCCATGGCAAGGATCCCTGTTATGTGGCGGCAGACGGGAAGGTGGCGCTTACCGCCAACTACTCCGGCGGCAGCCTCTCCGTCTTCCCCGTCCTGCGGAACGGGACCCTGGGAAAGATGACGAAACAGTTTGCCGGCTATAAAGGCGGCCCTGACCGTACACGGCAGAACGTTCCGCACATCCACTGCGTGCGCTTTGCCCCCGACGGATTCGTGCTGGCAACGGATTTCAGCGCCGACCAGATTCTCACGTTCAGATACGACAAGGCGACGGGGACGCTCTCGCCGTACGGTATTGCCACGCACGTGAAACGAGGCTCAGGGCCGCGCCATCTCGTCTTCTCGCCCGACGGCAGGCATGCTTACCTCATGAGCGAACTCTCGGGCTACATCACGGTCTTCGACTATGCCAAGGGCGAACTGAAAGCTACGCAGACCATTCTTGCCGACGATGCCCATGCACGGGGCGGTGCGGACATCCACGTCAGCCCTGACGGCCGTTTCGTCTATGCCAGCACACGCCTGAAGTCGGAGGGCATCACCCTCTTCAGGGTAGAAGCGGGCGGGAAGCTCGTCAGGATAGGGAAGTGCCGTACAGGCAGCCACCCCCGCAGCTTCACGATCACGCCCAACGGGAAATACCTGCTTGTAGCCTGTCGGGATGCCGACAAGATACAGGTGTTCAGCCGCGACAAGTCCACCGGACAGCTGCGCGATACCCGTCAGGACATACAGCTGCCCCGTCCGGCGTGCATACAGTTCTGCCCGGCAAGCTGACGGGAAGAGAGACAGCCGCCGCAGTGACGGAGCCCGCTGAAGGTGCATCCGACATTCCGCCTGTCACCGGAATGTCGGATGCACCTTTTCTTTTCCCGGTAAAGGGTGGCTTCCTGTGTCCCCGGTTTGAATGCGGGAATCCGGCTGTCGGATCATCCGTTGACACGAAATAATTTTACAATCTACGTACTGATGACCGTCTGTTTCCTCTCGTTTCCGTACCCGTTCAAAGGCAAGGGATGTGGGGTCATCTTCTAACCGACCCTTGCCTCACTTCCAATCAACGCCCGTCAGCGTTCTAAGGGGTGCTTGTCTGCATGGCAACTAACGCCTGTTTGGGGCGTAATCGGACACCTTTTGGAAAGAGAGTTGTATGTGCTTGACTGTTAGTGATTTGTGAATCACCTTAAATTCTGTTTCCTCTTGCTCCGCAGTCGTCCTCGCCGGATGGCGGCATGACGGCATTGTCCCGGCCCTTCCCCTGTAACGGGTGGTAATTTATCCTTACAAATCAAAGGAAGGTCTCTGACGATTTCCTATTCTGCATCCGATCTTCCCTGACCGATGGGAAAATACTCCCGCCTCCCGCTGCACATTGCTGTTTCGGAATCACAGGACAGGCGTGATGGTATCTTTCTTCTTCAATCAGGGAGGTGTGGGGCTGTGGGAGGACGGATGTCTGACAGTACACGGAAAGCCCGGGCTGACCGTTGGAAGGGAGTCCCTTCCGCTGTCAGTCCGGGCCGTCCATGTCTATCCTGAAACATCTTTTACCCGATATCTGCCGGTATTGTCTGTGTTGTGTTGTTGTTACCCCTTTGGGCAAAATCCGTACGCGGCGGCCGGCTTCCTTACTTGACCCTGTCGAGCAGTTCCCTGGGAAGTTTCGGCATGGCGCCGTTCTGCGTGCAGACGTAGGCACTCACCTCTACGGCCAGCTTGTGAGCTTCAGGGATAGGCATGCCGGCGAGGATGGCGGATGCAAAGGCACCCGTGAAGGAGTCGCCGGCCCCGACGGTATCGGCCACCTCCACCTTCGGGGTCTCCTGATAAGACTGCAAGTTGGGAGCAAAGACATAGGATCCGTTCACGCCGCAGGTAAGTACGAGCATATCAAGGTAGTACTTGCCCAGCAGCAGCCAGCACTTGTTCTCCATGTCGAGTCCCGGATAGCCGAAGAGCCGGCCGATCGTCACCAGTTCCTCATCGTTGATCTTGAGGATGTCCGCCTGGTGAAGCGAGTGGGTAATCACCTCTTTCGTATAGAAGTTCTGGCGCAGATTGATGTCGAAGATCTTCAGACAGTCCTTCGGCGTAGCGTCCAGGAATTTCTGGATGGTCTGCCGGCTCACGCTGCTGCGTTGTGCCAGAGAGCCGAAGCATAAGGCACGGCAGTTCCGGGCTGCTTCTTCAAGCTCCGGGGTGAACGGAATATTGTCCCAGGCCACGCCCTCTTTGATGTCGTAGGTAGGGACACCCTCGCCGTCGAGTTCCACCTGCACGGTACCCGTCTGATAATCTACCTCGGGCATGAGGTAGCGTACCCCTTTCTTGTCGAATTCATCGAGTGTCTCCTTGCCGAGTGCGTCATTGCCGACGGCACTGATGGCAAGCGATTCATGACCGAACTGTCCGGCGTGATAAGCGAAGTTGGCAGGTGCGCCGCCGAGCTTCTTTCCTTCCGGAAGACAATCCCACAATGCCTCTCCGAGGCCTACGATTACTTGTTTCATATTGGCTTTATTTGTTCATTTTAGGAATGTACGTAAACAGATAACATACGCCGACCGCCATTACAATGACAGCTCCGATCTGTCCGATGGCATCGCTGGCAAAGCCCATGAGGAGCGGAAAGACAGTGCCGCCGAAGAGTCCCATGATCATCAGCCCGCTCACCTCGTTCTGCTTTTCCGGCACACTCTGCAACGCACGGGCGAAGACCATCGAGAAGACGTTGCTGTTGCCATAACCGACCAGGGCGATAGCCACGAAGAGGACTGCTTTCGACGTTCCTACCGCCATGCCGATCATGGAAAGCGCCATCATCGTGACGGAGATGATGAAGAACACCCTGTTGTTCATCACGCGCAGGAAGAAAGAACCCGTCAGACAGCCGAGGGTACGGAAGATGAAATAGAGCGAAGTGGCGAAAGCAGCGTCATTCAGCGTCATCCCGAGACGCTCCATGAGAATTTTCGGAGCGGTGGTGTTCGTACCGACATCAATCCCCACGTGGCACATGATACCGAGGAAACTCAGCAGAACAATCGGCTTACCCAACAGGCTGAGACACTCTCCGAAGGAGCTTGCCTTGCCCTCGATCGGCTCTTCTTCGATAGGTGTAGAGAAGAGCAGAAGGGTTGCGAGTGTACCGATTATCAAATAAATCGGGAAGAGAACACGCCATCCGAGACCGAAGGCAGGAATGCTTGCCTGCGCTCCCCACATGGCTAAGTAAGGTGCCATAAAGGATGCGATAGCCTTGACAAACTGCCCGAATGTAAGTGTTGATGCCAAGTTTCCACCTTTCATAACCGTTGAAACCAGCGGATTCAGCGATGTCTGCATCAAAGCATTGCCAATTCCAAGTAGTGAGAATGAAACGAGCATCAAGCCGTATGACTCGCCGAAAATCGGCAGGAGAAGGGAGAACAAGGTGATAACAAGACTGATGAGTACCGTCTTCTTGCGCCCGATCTTATTCATCAACATTCCTGTTGGTACGGAGAAGATGAGGAACCAGAAGAAGACAAGGGACGGAAAGACATTCGCTGTGGAATCCGACAGATGCAAGTCGCTCTTCACATAATTGGAAGCAATACCCACCAGGTCGACAAAACCCATTGCAAAGAAGCAAAGCATTACGGGCAGCAGCGTGAGTTTATTGGTTTTCGACATAATCTTTAAATTTTTAGTTTTGTGTAAAGTGATTGTCTTGATTTCGATTGCAAAGTTATGATTTAGCAGTGAAAACGACTTTTACTTTCCGTTCATTTATCGCAACAAATGTTTCCCAAAGGGATTTTCTTGCGACAAATGAACGAGATGTTACATTCCCTTATGCTGCGTTACTCACCTCTTCACTGCACGAGTCTTCCCATTACAGCCCTTTGCAAGAATCTTGTTGCAGGGACTGGGGAGGAAGACAAGGTTGACCATAGTCATCTTCCCGACAGTACCAAAGCCTCAACGCAGCAGAAAATCAG